>Ga0070699_100001198_pt1 | contig 23945 bp, 22 predicted proteins | sample KBSK1503metaG_FD_65473 | JGI IMG/M metagenome (GOLD analysis project Ga0070699, IMG submission 65473) | Corn, switchgrass and miscanthus rhizosphere microbial communities from Kellogg Biological Station, Michigan, USA - KBS K1-50-3 metaG | ecosystem: Host-associated > Plants > Roots >...
CGCCCCGCTGGTGCTCGTCGCCGACGAGGACGCTCACAGCCTCGAGATGTGCGAAACGATTCTCGCGAAGCTGAACTTCGCCGTCGCGCCCGTCGATTCCATCGAGAAGGCGGCGTCGGTCGTCGAGACGCTCCATCCCGACGTCGTCGTCGCGCACGGCCACGACGTGTCGGCGCTGCAGCGCGCCGCATGGCCGAGCGGCGTCGCGTTCGTCACCGTCACCGACGACATGCGCGATCCCGATGCACTCGTCGACGCGATCCGCCGCGCCATCCGCGAGACGACGACGCTGCGGCGCGTTTGAACGCGCCCCAGCAACCCCCAGCAACCAGCCCCCAGCAACCAGCAAACCCGCAATCATCCGTAAAGATCGGTTTCCGACATGACCGCGGGCGGGCCTTCGCCGCCGCGTTTCGCGCGGCTCCGCGCCGAGAACATCGGCCCGCGCGCAGGCAGCACCGGCGCGAATTTCATCATCCCGACCGGCGCCCCGAGATCGTCGTAAACCGCTTCGATGCCGCCGCGCATGAAATACGTCTCGTGCCAGAAGCCGGTGCCACCCGAGTCGCGCAGGAAATTCTGCCACCAGATGCGATGCGGCTCCGATCGCGACCAGCGCTCGAGCGACTCCCAGTCGCGCCAGTATTGACGCATGCCCGCATGCATCGGCAACAGCGACATCAAGAAGTTCTCATGGAGCAGCAGACCGTCGGGGCGGGCGTCGACCGAGGCGGCGATCTTCGGGCCGAAGCCGATCAGCGTCCTCAGGCCGGCGAGCGTGTTGACGCGCATGCCGAGGTAAATGACGACGAGATCGGGATACGACGAAACGTCGACGGTGCGGCGTTCAACACGTGATGGCGACATAGTCCCTCCTGCGGCGGAGCTTCGCGATCAGATCGGGAAAATATTGCACAGAGCGTCACATTAATCGATGAGTCGCATGGCTAAATGATTGAACGGAGCACACGCGGAATCGGTACGGACGTTGCGGCTGAGCGTCACACGACTGGCGAAAGGGCGTGATATGCATCGAAGACTCGCGACGCGATTAGCCGTGGCAAAGCTTCGAGAGTTCGTGATCGCCATGATGCCGGGTGATGAAATGAGCTCCGACCGCGCGATGAAGATCAGCGGCTTGAGCCGACGGCGATGCGAAGCGATGCTCGACTCACTCACACGCGCAGGACTCACGATGCGCCTGCGCCACGACGCGTACATTCGCGGCACATCAACTGCTTATCAATCGAGTGAACTAGGACGATCGACGGTCGTGGCCAGTGCGAGGGTCGCGGCCGCTGCGGCGCTCGACGCCGGTGGGACTTCCGAGATCGACCGTGCGTCGGTCGCCGCTGCGCCGGTCGCCATGTGACCGCCGCTCACGCCCCGCGTTCACCGTCGCGGCGCCTTTTGCGGAATCCGCTCGCGCTGATGACGGGTCGCGCGGCGAGAAGGATCGGGCACGTCGAGCAGCCCCTCGTACGCTCCGGATCCTGATTCGAACTTTTCCGCTCAGTGAACCATTCTGCATGGGGCCGCGACGTTTCTTATCGCGGCGGGGGCCTGCGCGTCGGCACGGACCACTTGCGCCCATCGAGCGCCGTGGAGCGCGGCACGTTAGCGCGCTTCGCGCTGTCCGTCAACAAGCGAAGACCACAACATTGGATAATGTGGTCGGACCATCCATGCCGGTTGCGATACGGACGGCGACGCGTGAAGACAAGGATGCGATCGCCGAGATCCTCCTGCCGATGATCCGCGCGGGCGAAACGTATCCGCTGCCGCGCGACATGACGCGCGCCGACGCGCTCGCGTACTGGTTCGCGCCGGATCACGCCGTGTTCGTTGCCGAAGACGAGGGCGTCATGCTCGGCACGTACTACCTCCGTCCGAATCAGCGCGGCGGCGGCGCGCACGTCGCCAACTGCGGCTACGTGACCGCTCGCGCCGCGGAAGGGCGCGGCGTCGGACGCGCAATGTGCGCGCACTCGCTCGCGCGCGCGTCGGAGCGCGGCTTCCGCGCGATGCAATTCAATTTCGTCGTCAGCACGAACCATCGGGCCGTGCGTCTGTGGCAGCAGTGTGGTTTCCAGATCGTCGGGACGCTGCCGTCCGCGTTCAAACACCCGAAGCTCGGCGATGTTGATGCACTCGTGATGTTTCGGTCTCTTACCCTGCAGGATGCGACGAACGAAGGTCAACCGTAGACGAGCCGCTCGAGAACCGACGGCTGTCTACGGATTCTTCGGCGCCTGCGAGCGTGCGGTCGACGGCGGAACCTTCCCTTTCAGCCGCAGGTAGACGACGATGTTGCCGTAGTGCTCGTTGTTGTGCGTGGTGTTGAACATCAGCACCGCGCCACGGCTCGTCGTCGTCTTCGGGTTCATGCCGGGAAAGCCGTTCAGCGTCACGGCCTGATTGAAATTGGCGTCGGTCGTTGACTCATAGACTTCGTCGCAATAGGCGAGTGCATCGGTCATTCCTTTGACCAGCGTCGCCTTGTCTGCCACCCGCTCGAAATTCGTCGTCGTCGGCATCGCCGCGCCCTTCGCTTGCGAGCAGAAGAAAAAATTTGCGTTGATCACATGACCGACGAGCTGCGCGAAGCTGCGGACTTCCGGCGTCGGCTTGAAGCCGAAGTCCTCCGTCGGCAACGCGTCGGCCGCCTCGGCAAGGTCGCGCCGAATCGTCGCGTGCATCGCCTTCGCGGTCGCGGCCAGCGACGGCGAGAGCGCTTTGTCGAATCCGCCGTCTGACGTCTGCGCATACGCAGTGGCGCCCAGCGCGTGAACGGCGATCACAACGACGAGAGTCCGGCCTATGCGAGTCATCTTTTCTCCGAGAGAGAACGAACAGGTGGCGTTGACGCTACCAGAACCGACGGACGTCGAAGGCATCGAATGCGTCGTCGTCACTGACGAGTGCCACATCCTCCATCTGGCTCTGCGCGATCAGCATGCGGTCGAACGGATCCCGATGCTCTCCAGGCAGACTTCCGGCGCGCTGCGCATGAAGCAGGGTGACGTCCAAGGGAAGAAAGCCTTGACCGGCCACACAGGCGGCCACATCCGCCGCGACGTCTGCCGCGCCGGGCAGCTTGCCGAGCCGCGCCTTCGTGGTGATCTCCCACGCCGACACCGCGCTGACGAGAATCGTGTTGGATTGACTGGCGATCGCGCGTCGGGCTCTCGGAGGTAAACGACGGTCCCCGTCCAGCCACCAGAGCAGCGTGTGCGTATCCAGCATCAGACGCAGATATCACTCCCAGCGCTTGAGCTCGGTCTCCGGCAGCGGCTCGAAGAAAGCACGCGTGACACGGGCGCGCCCCCGCATCGCGCCGAAACGGCGCCCGGGCCGTTCCGGTCGCAACCGGGTGAGGCGCGCGACGGGCGTGGACCCGCGTGCGATGATGACTTCCTCTCCTCTTTCGGCACGCTCAACGAGACGTGACAGCTGGGTCTTGGCCGCATGAATTGAATGGTGTTTCCGCACGCATCGATCTTAGCTAGGCGCACTTAGCTAAGCAAGCTTTCCGTCATCGCCGCCAGCGTCGCCGTGCCGAAGCTGACGGATGTGGAAGATTTGCCGATCGCGTATCTGCCCGGCGATGCCGGCGTGTGCGAGCACGGATCGTCGGCGACACGCGGCCCGGGATGATCGCATGACCGAGGCTTTGGCTGGTGTCGTCTCCGCTCCCGTCGACGATTCGGATATCGCCGTTCGCCGTCTATTGAGTGATCGCTCCGCTGGCTGCGACCGTCAGAGCGTAGCCTGGCTCGTCGCCGTTTCCCGGCGTCGTCGTGTTCTGCACAAGACGGACGTCGTTGGCGAAGACATTGCGCGTGACGGCTCCCGTCGCGTTTTCATCACACGAGTTCTGGTCATTGACTCTGAACGACACGCGCGTTCCGATCGGCACGTCGCCGAATGTGATCTCGTACCTCTCCGGCGGAACGGGTTGCAGCGGTATGGCAGCGAAGCTCCGCCAGCTCGGGTGGACATGCGTGGCTCCGACGCCCGCGACGCATGCCTGCGCAGAGGCGGGAAGATCGGATCGTCGTGCGGTCGAACCGAGAAAAGCGATTCGGACCGTTGCGACAGTCGATTGGGTCGGAGACACGGGCGCCTCATCGCAGGCCCCCAATGTGAGGCTCGCGATTGCGATCATCCGGAACGGTGCCCGCATCAGACCAGCTTCCTCGAGGGGAAATCGCGATAGGAATACGCGGAGGTACTGCTCGTCACCTCGTGGCAGATCGAGCGGCAACGAGCCGATGGCGCAGCCGCATGGCGGCCTTCGCGCTGGCGCGTGCGACGGCCCACTTCACCGGGACGTCGCCCACCTGCTGCTCGATCGCCGCCCGGCGATTGTGATGACCGATTCGCGGCCACGGCAGATCCGGAAAGATATCGAATAGGTCGCGTTGTCGCTTCGGCACAGAGCCTACAGCGGTGTGCAATAAGTTTCCACCACGGAGAACGGAGACCCGGCACGGCCGAGGCCGCACCCACATGAGCGACCGCACCAATGCCGCATCGCCGGGATCCTATCAGGAGTCATCGCCATGCGCGTTCGCGGCACCTAGCGGTCGATGAGCAATGTCAAAAGAGCTGGCGATCTGGCTGAACTCGGCGCGAGATCGTCGGCCTGCGCTCCGCCGAGATCTTCATTTGGCTCCGCGGCCGTCCGAGCGCACCGAAACGCCCGTATGTCGAGAGCGGCCCTGGCGACGCGTGGCGGCTCGGTGGTGATGGTCGCCACTCACCGGCACGACGGCGGCAACGCCACTCTGAGCGGGCTGGCTCGCTCGCGCCGCGATCGGCGTTGCGGCGGCCTCGACCGAGCTGGTCGGGCTCTGAATCGGCGACGCCATCCGCGCGTCGCGAAAGCGATCGTCATCACAGCGCGCCGCGAGCAACGTGACCGCGAACGGTGCGCATGGGGATGTGAACGCGATTCGAGGGAGCCAGACGCCGACCGACACGCCAGTACTGAACGCGATGACGACCAACGCCAAGACCGGCTTCATGACACAGCTCCTTCCCCCAAGGGGGACTCGTGATCACGGCGCGCCGCGCGCGGCGATGCGCCTCACGTTCAACGCCGTGCGGACTGCGCTGCCCCAGAAGCCTTCCACCCTCACCGTGAAACGCCACGGGACGGCCGCGGAAGCGGGACCGGCCGCGAACGACCGGTCCCGCCCTCGACGCGCCTTATGGGACGCGCTGTCGAGCTCAGAACCCGACGCCGAGATGCATGGCGAGTCCGACCGACGTCTGGCTGCGGCCCGCGGCATTCTCCTGGAACCGGACCGGCACGACGCCTTCGACGAAGTACGTCATCCGGCCGACCGGAAACCCGCGATTCAGGAGCGGCGTGAAGCCCCACGACGATTCGCGGACGTCGAACGCCATGCGGATGCCGCCGGCAAACGAGTTCGGCAGCGCGCGGATGATGCCGGGGTGCAGCGTCAGCGAGGCGAAGCGATCGCGCGTGACGACCGGCACGAATTCGAGATCGAACGCCCACGGGCTGTCGGTCTTGACCGTGATGCCGGTCGGAAATCCGATCTTGAACTGATCGCTGATGGTCGTCGTCGATCCGCCCGCTCGCGACACGATCGGGATGACGGTGCCGAAGTGGCCGCCGATGCGATCCTGAGCGTTCGCCGGCGCGGCGACGGCGACCGCTGAGAGGAAGAAGAGAAACAGGAGCGCACGCCGAAATGATCGAGTCATCATGTCTGCCTCCGGCCCGCGCGGATACCGCGCCAGGCGCTGAACCGTTTTCCGCCGAGCCTTACGATCGCCACGAGGACACGACATCGTGTGGTTCGACGGGCTCACCGTGAGCGCTCGTCTCGTGACGTCGTGGCAGTTCGATGCACCGTTCACCGTCCCGTTTCACTGACACGCACGCGGGCGTTGAACGGCGTCGGCAAATTCCGCCCCGTGAGGTCGTACACGTCCGTGGTCATCTGCACGCAGTAGTCGCCCGGCGCGAGCGGACGCTCGGGCGTGAACGTCCACACGTCCGCCGTGCGCGTCGACGCCACGTGGCCCGCAATCGCCGGATCCGCGGGGCCGCAGCCCGATGCGCCGGCGCGGCGCACGACGAAGGTCAGCGGCGTCACGTTCATCACCGGCTTCGAGAACATCGCGCTCACGCCCGTCGCGTGACTCGTCAACGCGACGCTCGTGACGACCGGTGGCTCGGGCGCAGGCGGCGGCAGCTCCGGCGGAAAGCCGATCGGAACGCTCGTGTCGCCGGTGCCGTCGCCGCGAACCGTCGCGGTCGTGAAGCGCCACACGACGTCATTCTTCGTGCACGCGCCCGCGTCGTCGCAGACGCCGGCGGCCAGACGGGCGGTGTAGGTGGCGCCGCCGTTCAGGAAGATCGCATCGGAGAAGAGCGCCCAGGTGCCGTCGCTGATCTGTTCGATCGATGCGGGCACCGGCTGATGACGCGCGTCGGCGAGCGTGAAGGTGGCAGCGTTCACACCGTGCACCGGTCTGGAGAAGAACGCCTTGACGACCACGTCCTGAAACACGTCGGTCGCGCCGGCCGCCGGATATGTCCCGATCACGCGCGGAAGCGTGCGGTCGCTCCTGCCGCCGTCTATCTGAATCGTCCAGTTCCGCACTTCGACCGGGACGGGCGGCGCTCCTTCGACGACCGCCGGCTCGGTCGCAGGCGTACGACCGTCGCACGGACCGTCGAGCACGCACGGCTCGAGCACGAAATCGAGGTCGGTGTCCGCCAGATTGCCCAGGAATTTCCGCGCGACGATTGCTTCGACCGACTGGTAGTACACGGCCGCGGTCACCGCAACCGGACCCGCCGTTCCGGGCGGAATGACGACGGCATAGCGATCGAGCGCCACCGTCGCGCCGTCGTGCGGCAACGGTCGCAGCCGCGTATCGCGCAGGAACGCGTCGTCGTACGCATCGCCGTTGCCGTTGAGATCGCGGAACTGCGGCAGGCCGCGCGGATTGTTGCGGTCGATGACGACGTGGTTCGCATCGATCGGGAGGCCGCGGGCGTTGGTCACCAGATTGAGCGGCGCCGCATAGACGAGATCGAGCGTCGGGCAGCCGTCGCCGAGACTGGCGACCGCCTTGAACTGATACGCGTAGGGATCGGGCGACCCGGCCGGAATCTTCCAGCCGCATCCCGCGAAGTTGGGATCGATCATTTCCTCGCGCGTGAGGCCGCCGACACCGCGCGACTTGCGCTTCCAGACCGAGTCGTAGATCTCGAGGCGGCGGCCGGTCGCCAGATCCGTCGCCCGCAGCGCGAGCCACGCGACGCGCCCTTCCGGAAATCCCGTCGGGAAGTTGTGTCCGCTGCCTGTATTGGTGACCGACACGCGGACGGGGACGCGGCTGTCGGCCGCCGCGTGCGACGGGCCCGAGAGCGACAGGTCGAGAACGTTGCGCAAGCGATCCCACGCGAGCCGCGCCTGTTGCGTCACCGCGCCGCGGCGTTCGGTGTGCACCCAGTACGCGTTCGAATAGATGCTCTTCTCGTCCGACGACGAGAAGCTGAACGCCGACAGCTCGGGGTACGGCTGGACGTTGCCGGCTTCGTCGGTGTCGCTGCCGACCATGCGCGTCACGTAGGCGTTGCCGCCGATGAAGTGGTGCGTGAAGTAGGTTCGCGACGGCGCGCCGGTCGCGGCGTGATCGACGACGGGCGGACGCGGCGCCTTGTCGCGATACAGCGTGTTGGCCGTGCCAGGCTGCCCGTAGTCCTGCTGCATGTGGCACGTCTGGCAGTCGCGCTTGAACGCCGGATCGAAGTTGCGGTTGCCGGGCCGATCCGCATACCGGCTGCTCGACCACTCGGCGTACGTGCGCTCGATGGGAAAGCCACCAACCCATTTCCCGACCCGGTTCTTGATCGTCAGCGGATTGGTGACGTCGTGGCACGCGCTGCAGAACTCGGCGCGCGTCGAGAGCACCTGACGGAAGCCCGAGTGCTTCGACGCGTCCATCTGCTCGTACGGCATCGTGGTCTTGAAGACGCCGCTGAGATAGCGATCCGGGATCCCGTCGTGCGGATCGATCGTGAGCGGGCCCGCGCGATCCGGCGTGCCGACGGCGTGCGGCGACAGCTGGAACGATCCGCCGCCGATGCTGTACCCGAGGTTCGGGGCCGACTGATCCGGCACGTCGAGGATGTCCCTGAGCGACGGCGGCATCGAGGCGCTGCGCGGTTCGATTCCCGACGCCGGCACGTAGGCGTGCGCGCTCGAGCGCGTGTAGTTGTGGAACGGCGTCTCTCTCGTCGCCACCGCGCTGTGGCACACCATGCAGGCGACGCCGCTCTTGCCGGAATCGGTGTTCCGCCGCTGCGCCTCCACGGTCGCAAACGCCAGACCGGTTCCCTCGCTCGACGTCGGATTGAAGTTCGGATCGACGCGGGCGTGCTCGGCGCCCGACGGCACGTCGACGCTGACGTTCTGGAGCGGCACGTTGTCGACGTAGTTGGTCGGCATGTGGCAGCGTGCGCACATGCTGTCGACGAGCGAGCCGGCGCGCGCGAGGCGGTGATGCGAGGCGCCGAGATCGAAGGCGCTCGCGCAGTCGCGCGGATCGGCGAACGGGTTGTGGCTCGCGCGCGGCGTCCCGTCGGGCGGCTGCGGCACCTCGCAGTTGCCCGACGTCGAGGTCTCGCGCGCCGACAGCAGAAACGCGGCGCGCCACACCGGATCGCGCCAGGCGTTCGCCATCATCGAGCCGTTCCACTCGCTGAAGACGCGCGCGTGGCAGGTCTGGCACTGTGCCGGATGATCGAGCTGCTGCCAGAACTCCTCGAACGGCGGCGGCACCGACTCGGCCTCGGCGGTGATGTACGGCGCAGCCTCCGGGATGCGGTTCGGCAGCTCGAGGTCGCCGGCGGGCCGCTGGTAGACGGAAGCCGCCACGAGCAGCGTCGTGGCGCAAGAGACGATGAGATGCGTACGGACAGTAGCCATGGCTTATTGCGTGTGCCGCAGACAGTCCGTGAGACACGGATCGTGACGAGCCACGAGCGGCCGCCGCGCCAGCGTCGTCGAGACCGCGTACCACGCGATGCCCGCGTACGCGGCCGCAAGCGCGATTTCAAGCAGACCGAAGGACGGCGTCTTCGTCGTCTGCGGCGTCACGAGCAGATACACGTCGAGCCACCGGCCGACGAGGAGAACGATCGCGACGCGCTTCAGAACCGACGGGCGCCGTTTCGATTCGCGCGGCAGCAGCACGAGAAACGGAATCACCCAGTTGACGATCAGGTTGACGGCGAACCACACGATCCACGCCGGCGACGTCCGCACCTGGTAATAGCCGGCTTCGTCGGGCAGGTTCCCGTACCAGATCAGGAGGTACTGCGAGAGCCAGATGTAGGCCCAGAACGTCGTGAACGCGAAGAGCAGCTTGCCGAGATCGTGCAGATGATGCGGGGTGACGACCTCCGCGAGATAGCCGCGCTCGTGGAGCAACACGACGGCGAGCGTGATCGCGGCGACGCCCTCGACGAACACGCCGGCGAAGACGTAGACGGCGAAGATGGTGCTCGTCCACCGCGGATCGAGCGAGAGCAGCCAGTCGGCGGCCGCGAGCGAGAACGTCCACGCGAAGACGACGGCGAAGAGCGCCGAATCGCGAACCATGCGGCGCCGATGAATCGGATCGCCGCTCAGGTCCTGTCGTCCGGACGAGCGGACGATCGAAGCCGCGAGCACGGTCCAGACGATCAGGAAGAGCGCCATCCGCCCGAACACGAACGGCGTGGCGAAATACGACGAGCTCGACGGCCCACTCCCGCGAACCGCTGAAACCGCGCCGGCAGCCCAGGGGTACAGCGATCGCCTGCCGAAGAACAAGCCGAGCATCATCAGCGCGGCGACCGGCAGCGCGCCCGTCATCGCCTCGCCGACGCGGCGCACGCCGGCCGACCACGAAGCGCCCGAGAGATGATGAATCGCGACGAAGAGGAGCCCTCCCAGCGCCGCGGCGAGCACGAAAAAGCCGTCGACGAGGAGATCGGACCACGTCCGCGCGGCGTCGAACGTGAGGCCCGACGCGATCGCGACGGTGGCGAGCACGACTGCCGCTGCGCCCACCCACCGCGGCGGCGGCAGGGTGATCGCGCGCGGCGGCTGCGCGGTCAGCGGCATCGGCGCGATCATCGCGGCGTCTCCCCCTGGCGCGTCCGAAGCGTGTCGACGTAGCCGACGATCAGCCAGCGATCGTCGGCCGGGATCTGCGAGGCATATGAGGGCATTCGTCCGGAGCCGTACGTGATCACGTGAAACAGATGCCCGGCGGGCATCGCGCGGACGCGGTCGGACGTGTAGGCCGGCGGATTCGGAATCATCGGGACGAGCGGACCGTCCCCGTCTCCCGAAACGCCGTGGCACACGAGACAGAACGTTTCGTACAACCGGCGTCCCTGCCCGATCGTCGTCGGCGTGTGTGCGTGGGGATTCAACAGCTCGCGTCCGGCGCGCTCGGCGTCGGCAACTGTCTTGGTGTAGTGCAGCGGAAGAAATCCCCGCGGAATCGTGCCGGCGACCGGCATCTGCTGCGTGATTCCGTCGCGCGTGACCGGGTTCGGTGCGAACGTGTCGTACGGCACCGACCGCGCCATGTCCGGCATGTACTCGTATCCGCGGTGCGGCGACTGGCTCGCGCACGCAATCGACGCGGCGGCCATCACGAACGCGACGACAAGATGTGAGGTCGTCATAAGTCGAGCACCTTCCAGGCCACGTCCTGCGCGCCATGATCGAACAGCAGCCGTTCGACGAGGTTGTGGTCGAATGCCGTCTGGCGGCAGCGCAGCGCCACGACGAACCGATCGTCGGTGGCCGACGCGTCGACCGCGCGCGCGCGCATCACCGGACGGAGTCCCGAGCGGACGAGGAACGCGGCAAACGTCGCGAGGCCGGCGCCGAGCACGGTGATCTCGAACGCAATCGGAATGAAGGCGAGCGTCGAGTTGTCCGGCTTGCCGCCCACGTTCAGATTCCAGCTGACGACCGCCGCGTAGTACTCGAACGCGAGCGCCGCGACGAGGCCGGAACAGCCACCGGCAAGCGTCGCCCACGACAGACGCGAGCGCCGCAGCGCCATCGCCTCGTCGAGACCGTGAACGGGGTACGGCGCGTAGACGTCGAACACCCGCAGGCCGCGCTCGCGCACGGCGCGCACGGCGTCGACGAGATGACGCTCGTCACCAAATCGCGCGACGATGAACTCACGCGCGGCGCCGCTCATTCGTGTCTCTCCGCGGCGTGTCCCGCGCCCGCTTTGATCTCCCACATCGCAATCATCGGAAGCACGCGGATGAACAGCAGGAAGCAGGAGAAGAACAGCCCGAAGCTGCCCACCAGCGTGCCGACCTCGACGATGGTCGGCCGATACATCGTCCAGCTCGATGGCAGATAGCTGCGGTGCAGCGACGTGACGATGATGACGAAGCGCTCGAACCACATGCCGACGTTGACGAGGATCGAGAGGACGAACAGGAGCGGCACGCTCCGCCGTGCGCGACGCAGCCACAGCACCTGCGGCGCGATCGCGTTGCAGCTGACCATGATCCAGAAGCACCACGCATAGGGGCCAGCGAGCCGATTCAGGAAGGCGTAGCGCTCGTAAACGTTGTGGCTGTACCAGGCGTTGAACACTTCGGTCGCGTACGAGAAGCCGACGATGGAGCCGGTCAGGAGCATGATCTTGGCCATCGCCTCGAGATGCGCCGCCGTGATGTAGCGCTCGAGATGCATGACCGCGCGCACGATGATGAGCAGCGTCATCACCATGCCGAATCCGGAGAAGACGGCACCGGCGACGAAGTACGGCGGGAACAGCGTCGTGTGCCATCCGGGCAGCACCGACGTCGCGAAGTCCATGCTGACGATCGAGTGAACCGAGATGACGAGCGGCGTGGCGAGCGCGGCGAGCAGCGTGCACGCCGTCTCGTATCGCGACCAGGTGCGCGCCGATCCGTTCCAGCCGAGGCTCAGCACACTGTACGCGAGACGTCTCAGCGGCGCATCGGTCCGATCGCGCATCGTCGCGAAATCGGGAATCATCCCGAGATACCAGAAGGCGAGCGAGATCGTGAGGTACGTGTTGATGGCGAACACGTCCCACAGGAGCGGTGACCTGAAGTTCACCCACAGCGGTCCGCGCGAGTTCGGATACGGAATGACCCAGAAGGCGAGCCACGGCCGCCCCATGTGGATCAGCGGAAAAATCGCCGCGCACATCACGGCGAAGATCGTCATCGCCTCCGCCGAGCGGCTGATCGCCGTGCGCCACTGCTGCCGGAACAGCAGCAGAATCGCCGAAATCAGCGTGCCGGCGTGGCCGATGCCGATCCAGAACACGAAGTTGGTGATGTCGAATGCCCAACCGACGGTCCGATTGAGGCCCCACACGCCGATGCCGGTCGCGATCTCGTACGCGACCATGGCGACGCCGATCGCCAGCGCGATCGTCGAGACGGCAAAGCAGGCCCACCAACCGGCGCCCGGCCACGTGACGAGCGGCCGCATCACGTCGTCGGTGATCTCCCGCAGCGCGGGATCGGCGTCGAGCGGGCGCGCCGATGGCCTCGACGGCAGCGTGCGAAGCGACGGGATGGCCGTCGAGCTCATCGCGGCTCGGGCTCGCCGTGCGGCGCATTCTTCACGCGCATCAGATAGCCGACGCTCGGCCGCGTGCCGAGCTCGTCGAGCACCTGGTAATGCCTGCGGCTGCGCCGCAGCCTGGCGACTTCGCTGTTGGGATCGTTGAGATCGCCGAAGACGATCGCGCTCGCCGGACAGGCCTGCTGACACGCGGTCTTGATGCGGCCGTCCTCGAGCGCGCGCCCTTCCTGTTTCGCCGACAGTTTCTCCGCCTGGATCCGCTGGACGCACAGACTGCACTTCTCCATCACGCCGCGCGATCGGACGACGACGTCCGGGTTGAGCACCATGCGCTCGAGCGGATCGGTCGTCGTGTAGTCGAAGCGGTCGTTGCCGGCGTACTGGAACCAGTTGAAGCGGCGTACTTTGTAGGGACAGTTGTTCTCGCAGTAGCGCGTGCCGATGCAGCGGTTGTAGATCTGCTGGTTGAGCCCGTCGGAGCTGTGGACCGTCGCGAGCACCGGGCAGACCGTCTCGCACGGCGCGTTCTGGCAGTGCTGGCACATCATCGGCTGGAACGACACGTCGAGGTTGTCGTCGGCGCCTTCGTAGTAGCGATCGATCCGGATCCAGTGCATCTCGCGGCTGCGCCGCACTTCGTCGGGACCGACGACGGGCACGTTGTTCTCCGCCTGACACGCGGTGACGCACGCCGAGCATCCGGTGCACGAGTTGAGATCCACCGCCATCGCCCACCGGTGCTCGCCGCCTTCTCGCTCGGGCCACAGCGACGGCCGCTCGGGCGCAGGCTCGGGTCGTTCGTTCAAGAGCTCGTCCAGCGTGATCGATCTGATGATCGAGCGTCCTTCGATCGAATGGTGCGTCTGCGTGAGGGCGAGCTCACGATGCCGGCCCGTGCGTTGGATCGCGACGCCGGTCCGCAAGTACGTGCGCCGCGCCGCCGCCGTCGAGACCAACGGAAACGCGTTCGCGCCGATCCCGTTGCCAACCTTGCCGGCTCCATCGCGTCCGTAGCCGAGCGCGATCGAAACAGTGGACGGCGACTGCCCCGGCTGCACGTACGCCGGCAGCTCGCAGGATCGATCGCCGGCCGCCACGCGGACGACGTCGCCGGTCGCAACGCCGAGCGACGCGGCGACCGACGGCGCGATCGCGATGCAGTTGCTCCACGTGAGCTTCGTCACGGGATCGGGAAGCTCCTGCAGCCACGGGTTGTTCGCGTGACGGCCGTCGCGGATCGCCACGCTTTCGTGCAGGTGCAGTTCGTACCGATCGGGCGCGCGTGCGGCCGCGTTGCGCCGGCGGTCGGCGGCCAAGGCGCCCGCAGCAGCGCGCCACCCGTCCGCAAGCGCGTACCGCCGCCCTTCGGTCGGCGCGGGATCGTCGTACACGCCGTCGTGCAGCGCGTGATCCCAGAACTCGTCGAACGTTCGATAGCGGCGCTGCTTCGGGAAGCGCTCGCGGCGCCAGAACTCGCGAACGTACGAATAGAAGTCCGGCGGCCGGCCCAGCCACTTCAGGAGGCTGTCCTGTGCTGCGCGCGTATCGAAGAGCGGCGCGACCGTCGGCTGAGCAAGGCTGAACGATCCGGTGATCGGCTCAGCATCGCTCCAGGCCTCGAGGAAGTGGTGATCGGGGCACACGGCGTGGCTCGCCGCCGCCGTCTCGTCCGCGCGGTCGGCGAACGAGATCGACAGGGCCACCGACTCCATGCCTCGCGCGAACCGCTCGACGTCGGGGAAGTCGTACAGCGGGTTGACGCCGTACGTCATCAACACCTGGACGTCGCCGCGGCTCATCGATTCGATCAGCTCCTCGACCGCCGCGTCGTCGCCCTGTCTCTGAAGCGACGGCGCGTCGAGATCGACGGTCACGCCGATATTTCCCAGCACCGCGTTGATTGCGTGGACGACCACCTGAGTCGACGGATCGGCGGACCCGCAGACGACGAGCGACTGGCCGCGGTGACGCCAGAGATCGTCGGCGGCCCGATCGAGTGTCCGGGCGTCGATCGCGATGTCGACGCTCGGCAGCCCGTCATCGATGCCCGCGCGCGCGGCGAGACGCTGCAGCAGCGCGAGCGCGACGGCGCTCTGCTCGGACGCCGCGATCGCGACGCGCCGATCGGCATTGCTGCCGGTGAGCGAGACGCCGGACTCGAACTGGTAATGCTGCATGTCGCCGATCGACAAGCCTTCCCTGCGTCGATCCGCGTACTGGCGCGTGAACTCAACAGGCGACAGCCACGTGCCGAGGAAGTCGGCCTCGATGCCGACGACGGCCTTCGCGCGATCGAAGCGGTAATGCGGAACGGCCGCGACGCCGAAACAGGCGCGCGTGGCGGCGCGAAGCGCGCTGAACGACACGGCGTCGTACACGACGTGGCGGAAGCGCGGGAAACGGGCCGACCACTCGGCGATCAACGCTCTGGTCGACGGGCTCACGATCGTGCCCGACAGCAGGACGATTCCGCGGCGGCTCGCGGCGGCGAGCTGCGCCTCGACGCGCGCGTCGATCTCGCTCCACGAAGCGGGCTCGCCATGCCACAGCGGGCCCTTGAGCCGATTCGGGTCGTACAGCGACAGCACGGTCGCCTGACCCGCGGCGCACGTGCCGCCGCCAAAACGCGTCGATTCCGTGTTGCCTTCGATCTTGATCGGCCGTCCGTCGCGCGTCTTGACGAGGAGCGGGCACGCCGCCGCGCAGCCCGCGCACGTGGTCGCATACCAGCTGGCGACGCCGGGCGTCACTTCTTCCGGCTTGTTGAGGAACGGGATCGCTTTCTGCACGGGGGCGCGCGAACAGCTCGCGAGCGCCGACGCGGCGAGCGCGAAGCCGAGCCGCGCGAGGAAATCGCGACGGCTGTCGTCCCGTTCAGGGAGCCGATTCCAGAACTTCAGATCGTGCGTCACGTCAGTAATGGCACTTGCCGCAATCGAGGTTCGCTGCCGGCGCGTTCGGGTCGCCGCTTCGCATCCGGTGACAGTCGATGCACCAGCCCATCGTCAGCGGCGACTGCTGTTCGACCCGCGCCATCCGCTCGACGTGGCCGTGACACGACTGGCAGTCGATGCCGGCCAACAGGTGCTGACTGTGGTTGAAGTACACGAAGTCGGGCAGGTTGTGGACCTTGATCCACGCGATCGGCCTGCGCTCGGCGACGAGCTCCTTCAGCTTCTCGATTTCTTCGGACTGCTTCTGAAGCAGCCCGTGGCAGTTCATACAGACGGCTGAGGGCGGGATGCCCGCATGGCGGCTCGTCCTCGCGCCGAAGTGGCAATAGAGGCACGGCACGTGCGCGTCGCCGGCGTGCAGCTTGTGGGAGAACGCGATCGGCTGCGCCGGCGCATATCCCTGATGAACGCCGACGCGCGCGAGCTCGCGCGCGACTACGCCGGCAACCAGCACGCACGTGATCGCGCCGGCCGCAACCGCAGCCCGCCATCTGCTCACCGTCAGTTCTCCTCTTCACGCCAGATCTCCTCCACGCGGAGATGTCCGAGAGCCGCGGCCACGCGATCGACGACGCGATCGAGCGCGGCCTGCGCCAGCAATCCCAGTCGCGTGAACGCCAGCAGCGCGACGAGCGGGAACGAACAGAACACGTGCAGCCTCACGACGAACGGCGTCGCGGCAATCAGCTCCACGCGCGGCGCCAACCGCGCGAGCGAGACCGCATACGGCGTGAGCGTGACAACCGACCACGACGATGCCCATCGGTAGGCGACGGCGAGCGCGACGCCGGAGACGACCGCGATCGTGACGAGGGTCAGCGATACCGTGTCCGTGAGCGCGCGATGGTCGTCCGGCGCGCGATCGAACAGATGGCGGCGCAGTCTCGAGAGAACGACGATCGAACAGATCGCTCCGGCAGCGAAGCCGGTCGCTTCGAGGGCGAGCAGGCGCGACACGTGGCGGTTCCACCGCAGCACCGCATCGGGCGCGAGCAGCAGCAGCAGGTGCAGCGCGACGACGGCGACGATCGCGAGAGCGATCGCGGCGTTGCGGATCGTGGGCCGACGACTCGTCATGGCCGCCTCGCTTTCGGCGGCGCCGAAGCGGCGCGATCGGCATGTCGCAGAAACGCCTTCACCGCGAACGCCTCGTCCTCGGTGAGCGGTCCGGCCGATTCCTTGTCGAACGCACGCGGGAAGCACGGGCGCCGCAGCGCCGTCGACAACGCCGTGTCCTGGAAGCGGGAATAGACGTGTGTGAGATCGCTGCCGAACGTCGCGCCGTTCGACGCGCCGTCCTGCTGAACGACATGACACGAGCCGCACGGGGCGCCGCCGTTCTTCGTCGCGATCGCTCCGAGGAACAGCTCACGCCCGAACGCGATGTCGGCCGGCGTCGCGGTCGACGCGTGCCGCCGACGCGAGGCGTCGGCAGCTGCCGGCCCGCCGGCGGCGAGGTAGTCGACGACCGCGGCGATGTCCTCGTCCGGAAGATTTTGATCGGGCATGCGCTCGCGTTTGTACTTGTCGAACAGCCCCGTCGCGATCGGATCGCGGGCTTCGATCACCTTCTGCGACGATCGGATCCAGGACAGCAGCCACGCGCGCGTGCGTCGATCGGTGACGCCTTTCAGATCGGGTCCGACGCGGTCGCCCTTTCCGTAGGTGTGGCAGGCGCTGCATTTTTTCGCGAACAGGGTGGCGGGGTCGGTCGTGGCGTGCGCAGTCGAGGGCACGAGCAGAGCTGTGCCGCACATGACCGCTCGAACAAGCGCTCGTCTGGCCGTCATCGCTGTTTCCCGCTCGACTCGCGGTTAGTGAATCGACACCCCGGGGAATAGACGAACCGCCGCTAGTCGCTGCGATGCGTCGTCGCGTGAAGGTAAGACGCGGAGAGGTTTCAGTAAATGGCTCAAACGTGGAGAGTCGATAAGGTTTGTATCAATGGCGACGCGCACGACGTTCGTGGTGCCCCCGGTTGGTAGGCATCGATCGGTCCAGCGGCGCCGATCGGCGCGCTGCGCGACAATGTCGTAATAAGATGAATCGATGGTTCGACGCTGGTGCGATCGGCTCGTGGCTGGCGGCGCGACGCTCGGAATTGTAATCGCGCACGCCGCGTCGACATCCGGCCGCGCGCAGGATGCATGGGGAGGCGTGCTGGACCAGCATCCGTCGATCCAGTACGTCACCCGACCGACAACCGATCGTGTGACGAAATTGAACGAGGCGATCGCGCGGAGCGCATGGTCGCTTCAGCGCGACGCGCGAAACGGCTATCTGCGCTCGGTCCTCGATGCGCTCGGCGTGCCGATCGAGTCGCAGCTGCTGGTGTTCTCGAAGACCGGCGTGCAGAGAGTCTATACGGGCCCGGAGAATCCGCGAGCGCTGTTCTTCGACGACTCGGTCGTCGTCGGTTACATTCCTGGCGCGCCCTTCCTCGAGCTCGCCGCGCACGACCCGCAGCAGGGCGTCGTGTTCTACACGCTCGACCAGGCGGCCGTGCCGCCATCATTCACGCGGCGCACGAGTTGCCTCTCCTGCCATGTCTCGGCGAGCACCGAAAACGTGCCGGGGATGATCGTCCGCAGCAACACGGTCGGTGATGCCGGCGACGTCATGCCGTTCTCCGATACGCACGATGTGAACCATCGAACGCCTCACCCGGATCGCTGGGGCGGCTGGCTCGTGACGTCCGAAGGGCCGACGCCGTACTCGCAACGGGCGCACTCGGGAAACATCACCTTCTCGGGACGCGGCAACACGTCGAACCAGGTCTTCGTCGACTGGATCAGCAACGCGCCCGACACGCGCGGCTACCCCGTCGCCTCGAGCGACGTCGTCGCGCTGCTCGTCTTCGATCATCAGATGCATGCGATCAATCTGCTCACGAGGCTGAACTGGGAATCACGCGTCTCGGCGAGCGGCGGCCGGGCGGACATGATGGCGGACGGCAACGTCCGTCATCTCGTGGACGAGCTCGCCGACTACCTGCTCTTCGCCGGCGAGGCGCGATTGCCGGTACCGCTCGCGGCGCGCCCCGGCTTCGCCGAGTCTCTCGAGGCGCGGACTCCAAAGGATCGTCGCGGCCGTTCGTTGGCGGAGCTCGACCTGGTGAACCGGTTGATGCGGTATCCCTGCAGCTACATCATGTACTCCGCGGCATTCGACGGATTGCCGTCGTCGATCAAGCGCGCCGTCTACGCGCGGATGCTCGAAATCCTGTCAGGACGCGATTCGCGTGCAGCGTACGCGAGCCTGACGAACGACGACCGGAACGCCATCCTCGAAATTCTCAGGGACACGAAGCCCGACTTCCCGGCGTCGTAACGGTCCGAAGTCTCCACGCGACGCAAATTCTTGCAATGAATTCTTTCAGATCGCGACAATCCGATCGGCGCCCGCGTATGCCAGCGGCTGCAGCAGAATCGTTTCGACGATGCTGAACACGGCGGTCGCCGCTCCGATTGCAAGCGCGAGCGTCAGGATGGCCACGATCGCAAAACCCGGATTCCTGCGCCAGCTCCGGATCGCATATCGACTATCGCGCGCGAAATCCGACGGCATGTGTGGCATCCTTCACGAGAGTGGTGCGTTGTCATGAACGACGATAGGCTGCGAATCCTCGATCGGGGAGATCATCGACGGGACTGGTCGAGCGATCGGCACCTCGAGCTCGTGAAGAAATGCACTGGATTCGTGTCTCCGACCAGCTGATGTCAATCACGCGAGGAAGTTCGATGCGGGTTGCGGCGCTCTTCGACATTCACGGCAATCTCCCGGCGCTCGAGGCCGTTCTCGAAGATCTTCGTGCGGTGCGCGTCGATCGCGTCGTCGTGGGCGGCGATCTGCTGCCGGGACCGATGGCGCGCGAAACGCTCACCCGTCTGCTGAACCTGAGCGTTCCCGTCGAGTGGATCTACGGCAACGGCGAGGTGGCCGTGCTCGAACGGATGACGGGGAGGGAATCCGCGAAGGTCCCTGAACCATATCGGCCCGCGATCGCGTGGACGGCGGAGCAGGTTCGCGACCACGAACAGCTGATTCGCGCGTGGCCGATGACCGTTCGGATCGAGATCGACGGTCCGGGCAGCGTGTTGTTCTGTCACGCCACGCCGCGGAATGAAGACGAGATCTTCACGCGATTGACGCCCGCGGAACGCCTGCTGCCGGTCTTCGAAAATGTCGGCGCATCGGTCGTCGTCTGCGGACACACGCACATGCAGTTCGATCGCATGGTCGGACCTACTCGCGTGGTGAACGCCGGCAGCGTGGGAATGCCATTTGGAGAGCCGGGCGCCGACTGGCTGTTGCTTGGACCAGACGTGCAGCTCCGGCACACGAATTACGATCTGACGGCGGCAGCCGAACGGATTCGGAAGACGACATTTCCGTGGCCCGAAGACTTTGCTCAACGCTACATCGTCGGGCCGCCATCCGAACAGGAGACTCTCGAAACGTATGCGCGCGCGTCGATTTGACGAACAGCTGATCACGCTCTCCACGCACTCGATGTCTATCTTCAGGTTCGTCGTGTTCGGCCTCATCGCGTTGTCCGTCGGGTGCAGCAGTTCGCCGACCGGTCCGTCGAATACGCCACCGTTCAGTCAAACCGATCTGCGCGTCGGCACGGGCACGGTCGCCGCGGCCGGGCAGACGCTGACGGTGAACTACACCGGATGGTTTTACGATGCCTCGCAGCCCGATAAGAAAGGACTCTCGTTCGACTCGACGGTGGGTAAAGCGCCGTTCACGTTCACGCTCGGCGCCGAACAGGTGATCAAGGGCTGGGATCAGGGGCTGCCGGGAATGCAGGTCGGCGGATTGCGCCGGCTCGTCATCCCGCCGTCGCTCGCCTACGGATCGACCCGATCCGGGTCGATCCCGCCGAATACCACGCTCCTCTTCGACATCGAGCTCCTGGACGCGCAGTAGGGGGGCCGTCCCGTCGATTCGGCCGATCAGAAGTAGGGGACGGCCTTAAGGCCGTCCCCTACGATTCGGTCCTTAAGGCCGTCCCCCAACGATTCGGCCGATCAGAAGATGCGGACCCGAGCGCCGAAGACGATCAGCAGGAGATGATCGTCGATGCCGCCTTCGGCAGCGCCGACGTCGGTCGCCTTCAAACGGGCATGCTGCGCCTCGACGTAGAAGCCGACCGACTTCGTGACCCAGGCTTCGAGGCCGCCGCCGATCATCCAGTTCCATCCCTCCGTCCTGTGCTCGAACGTCTCCGTGCCGCCTTTGATCGTCTGCGTGACGTTGTTGACGACCACCGACGTGTCGTTGATGGTCTCGGTCGTGACGACGGTGGCGCGATGGTAGTTCCCTCCTCCGAGACCGTAGAGCCTCATCCCGCCGACGGGAACGCCGCCGGTGGCCGCGATGGTGACGAGGCGTGAATCGAGCGTGCTGGCGAAGCGGAACGTGTCGCCGCCGCCGAACGCCGAGGCTTGCGCCGGCTTCGCGAAGGTGATCTGCGCGCCGAGGAAGCTCTTGATCCAGTACGTCGCGCCGGCGGCGCCGGCACCCGTGAACGTTTCGCGGGTGCAGTTCGTCGCGCTCCCGCACGCCGCATCGATCGTGTTGCTGAACGTCGGAATGCCCGCGGCGCCGAACAACACGAAGCCGAGGGGCGGCGTGGTCTGAAAGAATCGCCGCGTCGTCTCCGAGTCGCTGTGACCGACCCACGAGGCGGGCGGCGGACCCTGCGTGACGTGAATCGATGCGGTCGTTCCCTCGAGATCGACGACGAACGTCGTCACCCGCCGCATCACGAACACGCCCCAGATCTCGTTGCGGGCGCAGGCAGCCGCCGGCGGCATCGGCTGCACGCCGGGGCTCATCAGCTCGACGCCAACGGCGTCCGGGCATACGTCGACGAAGAAGCGCACGTCGATTTCATCGGCGCGCGACGGGAATTCGACGGCGAGCCTGGCTTCGCCGCTGGCATCCGCCACCGCCGATGCCGTCGCGCCCGTATTCACCTGCGCTTCGATCTTTGCTGAAGGGGGCGCGCTCCTGATGATGATGGTCTGCGCCGAGGTCGTAGAGGTGCCGGCCATGACCGCCAGCGCCCCGAGGATCGTTGATACGTGGAATCGCCGCATGCTGATCGTTATCTTGGCTCAAATCCGCCACGAAAATCACGGACGCGTCGGTCTTTGATACTTTCCTAATCGCTGCGAAGAACGGTCAACGGATCGGCTCGGGCCGCGCGGCGCGCCGGCACGTACGACGCCGCGATCGATATCGCCGCAATGAACGTGGCCACTGAGGTCAGCACCGTCGGATCGACCGGCGATACGCCGAACAGAAGTGACCCGAGCAGTCGCGTCGTTGCGACGCTCGCCGACAACCCGACGGCGACGCCGACGATCGAAAGCCCGATGGCTCGCCCGACGACCGCGCGGACGATTCGGCCCGGGGTCGCGCCGATCGCCATTCGTACTGCGATCTCGTGACGGCTCTCCGCGACGAGATACGAGAGGACGCTGTACACGCCGATGGCGCACAGCAGCAGGGTGACGGCCGCAAAGGCGCCGACGAGCGTCAGCATCTGCTGCCGTCCCTTCATCTCGCGGTCGACAATGTCGTCCATCGTGCGGACGGTCGAAACGGGCTGCTCGGCGTCAACGGCCCAAACCGCGTTCTGCAGCGCCCGTATCAGATCGAGCGGGGGCACGGTCGTGCGCAGCGCGATTTCCGACGGCTGAAAGAAACCGATCGTCGTTTGCGCGAACGGCACGTAGACGGCCGGTTTGTCGGCGAAATCGACGCCCCGCTCTTTGATGTCGTGCGCGACGCCGACGATCGTCATCCAAAGCGGCTTTCCGTCGCCGGTGCCGGTGTCGATGCGGTGGCCGAGCGCGCTCTCTCGCGGCCAGTATTGACGCGCCAGCGCTTCGTTCACCACGACGACCGCCGGCGCCTCCTCGTGATCGCCGTCGGTGAGGAAGCGACCCGAGCGGATGCGCGCGCCGATCGTCTCGAGGTAGCCGGGGCTCACGAGGCGGAACAGCGCATCGTCGCCGAGACCGCTCCTCTGCTCCTGACCCTCGATTCGCAGGCTCATCGTGTTGCCGCGCGATGTATATGGCAGGTCCGACGTGAGGCCGGCGCGCGCAACGCCCGGAACGGCGCGAACGCGAGCGAGCACTTCGCGGTAGAAGCCAATGCGCCGCTGCGCGTCGGCGTACTTCGGATACGGCACGTCGACTTCAGCGGTCAGCAGCCGTTCGGCTCGAAAACCGGGATCGAGACTTCGCAGACGCACGAGCGTGTCGACCAGCAGCGCGGCGCCGGTTACGAGCACCAGCGCAACCGCGATTTCCGCCACGGCGACCGCATGACGAACGGTCATGCCGCGCCGATCGCCGTCGGTCGTCATCTCGCTTCTCAGGTTCGGCGGCGCCGATCCCCGCAGCGTGAGCTGCAGCGCCGGCATCACGCCGAAGGCGATCGCCGTGACGGCGGTCGTCGCCGCGGCAAACGCCAGCGCGCGCGGGTCGAGATGGAGTTCGACCGTTCCCGACAGCGCCGGCGGCACGAAGCCCGCGAGCGCGCGCACGCTCCAGTGCGCGACGACGATACCGACAGCGGCGCCGCACGACGACAGCACGATGCTCTCCGTCATGAGCTGGCGGACGATGCGCATCCGCGAGGCACCGAGCGCCAGACGCACGGCCACTTCGCGGCGGCGCCGCGACGCCCGCGCGAGCAGCAGGTTGGCGATGTTCGCGCACGCGACGAGGAGCACGCATGCCGACGCACCGAGCAGAAGCGCCAGCGCGCGACCTGCATCGGCGGTCACTTCGTCGGCGAGCGGAATCACCGTGACGCCGACGCCGTCGTTCGTCCGCGGGAACTCGCGCGCGAGCTGCCGTCCGATCGCGGTCATGTCTGCGCGTGCGGTTGCCCACGTCGCGTCGGGAGCGAGGCGGCCGACGACGCGAAGGTAATGGCTGTTGCGTGCGGTGCGCTGCTGCGGCTGCAGCCCGAGCGGAAGCCAGAACTCGGTGGCCGCATCGGGAAAATGAAACCCGGGCGGCATGACGCCGATCACGGTGAACCGCCGGCCGTTCATCACGATCGAGCGGCCCACGATCGACGGATCGCCGTTGAACCGCCGCTGCCAGAGGCGATGGCCAATCACCACGACGAGCCGATCGAGGCTCTCCTCGTCGCCGGTCAGCATCCGGCCGACGGCCGGCTGCACGCCGACAATCGGCAGCACGTTGGCCGTGACGCCGGCGCCGAGGACGCGCTCCGGCGGTCCCGATTCGGCGAGGTTCATCGCCGCGCTGCGGATCGCGCCGATGTCCCCGAACGATCGCGTCCGCCGCTT
>Ga0070699_100001200_pt1 | contig 23942 bp, 25 predicted proteins | sample KBSK1503metaG_FD_65473 | JGI IMG/M metagenome (GOLD analysis project Ga0070699, IMG submission 65473) | Corn, switchgrass and miscanthus rhizosphere microbial communities from Kellogg Biological Station, Michigan, USA - KBS K1-50-3 metaG | ecosystem: Host-associated > Plants > Roots >...
GTCGGCCGAGGCGGCGCGGGCCGCGATCAACGCGATCGCCAACCCGCACATGCCCGAGGTCGGCGAGCGGTTCCTCGGCACGGTGGTGAAGACGACCACGTTCGGCGCGTTCGTCTCGCTCCTGCCCGGCAAGGATGGCCTGCTGCACATCACGCAGATCCGCAAGCTGCATGGCGGCAAGCGGATCGAGAACATCGACGAAGTGGTGCACATCGGCGACAAGATCCAGGTCGAGATCCGCGAGGTCGACGACCGCGGCAAGCTGTCGCTAGTCCCGGTTGAGGTGGTGGAGCGCGAGGCTGCCGGAGAGGACCTGTCCGGTGGCGGTGACTCCCGCGGCGACCGCCCCCGTGAGCACCGGGAGCCCAGGGACCGGGGTGATCGGGGTGACCGCGATGGCGGGGACGGCGCGCAGCGCCGGACCAGGCACCGCACCCGCGGCGGGCACCACGAGTAGATGACTACCGAACCAGGCCGTGGAGTCAATCGCACGGTTCTCCCCGGCGGCTTGCGGGTAGTCACCGAGTTCCTGCCCGCAGTGCGTTCGGTCGCGCTCGGCATCTGGGTGGGGGTCGGCTCGCGTGACGAGGACCACGCGCACGCGGGTGCGACCCATTACCTGGAGCACCTGCTGTTCAAGGGCACCAAGCGGCGCACCGCGCTGGAGATCTCCGCGGAGATGGACGCGGCCGGCGGCGAGATGAACGCGTTCACCGCCAAGGAGTACACCTGCTACTACGCGCGGGTGCTCGACGCGGACCTGCCGCTGGCCGTGGACATCCTGTCCGACATGGTGACCAGCTCGCTGATCACGCCGAAGGACGTGGACGCCGAGCGCAACGTGGTGCTCGAAGAGATCGCGATGAACGAGGACGACCCCTCGGACACCGTGCACGAGGCGTTCACCTCCAAGCTGTTCGGCGACACCCCGCTGGGCCGGCCGATCCTGGGCACCACGGACTCGATCAACGCGATTACCAGGGACCAGATCGTCGAGCACTACCAGGCCAGGTACACGCCCGAGCACCTGGTGGTGGCGGCGGCGGGCAACCTGGACCACGACACGGTGGTGGAGCTGGTCAGGCAGGCGTTCGGCCCGGTGCTCGACCGGGCCGCCGAGCCCGCGCTGCCCCGGCTGACCGGCGACCACCTGGACGGGCACGCGGTCGGCGTGGGCACCACGCTGATCTCCCGCGGCATCGAGCAGGCCAACCTGGTGCTCGGCTGCGAGGCGCTGGCCAGGACCGACGAACGCCGGTTCGCGCTCGGCGTGCTGAACGCGGCGTTCGGCGGCGGCATGTCCTCCCGGCTGTTCCAGGAGGTGCGGGAGAAGCGCGGCCTGGCGTACTCGGTGTACAGCTTCTCCGGGCAGCACGCCGACACCGGAATGTGGGGTATCTACGTCGGCTGCCTGCCCTCCAAGGCCGACGAGGTGCTGGCCATCTGCCGCGACGAGATCGCCCGGGTGGTCGAGGGTGGCCTGACCGACGCCGAGCTCGCCCGCGGCAAGGGCCAGGTGCGCGGCTCGATCGTGCTCAGCCTCGAGGACCCGTCCTCGCGGATGAGCCGCCTCGGCAAGTCCGAGCTGGTCTATCCGCGGCTGGAGCCGGTCGACGAGGTGCTCAGCGCGATCGACGCCGTCGGCCACGACGACATCCGCGCGATCGCCGCCGAGATCCTCACCGGCCCGAAGGCCCTGGCTGTCGTCGGCCCGTTCGACGACGACAGCGCGTTCCAGGCCTGAATTCTCTTATCGTGGATCGCTACCCCCCTCATCGGGGGAGTAGCGATCCACGATGAGCAGACCTAGCTAGGAGACGGCGATGACCAAGGTCGGGGTGCTGGGTGCGCGGGGACGGATGGGGCGCGAGGTGCTCCGGGCGGTCGCCGAGGCGCCGGACCTGGAGGTCATCGCCGAGGTCGACCAGGGTGACGCGCTCGAGGCGCTGACCGGGTGCGACGTGGTGATCGACTTCACCCATCCCGGCGTGGTCATGTCCAACCTGCACTGGTGCGTCCTGCACGACCTGGACGTGGTGGTCGGCACGTCCGGGTTCGGCGAGGACCGGCTGGACGAGGTGCGCGGCTGGCTGGCTGAGCACGCGAACGTGCGTGTCCTTGTCGTGCCGAACTTCTCCGTCGGCGCCATCTTGATGATGCGGTTCGCCGCCGAGGCGGCCAGGTTCTTTCCCTCAGCCGAGGTGATCGAGCTGCACCACGCGAACAAGGCCGACGCCCCGTCAGGCACCGCGCTGCGCACCGCGTCGATGATCGCCGCGGCCAGAGCCGGGGCCGGCCTCGGGCCGCCGCCAGACGCCACCGCGACCGCCCTGCCGGGCGCCCGCGGCACCGGTGTGGACGGCGTGCACGTGCACTCGGTGCGGGTGGCGGGCCTGGTGGCGCACCAGGAGGTGCTCTTCGGCGGGACCGGGGAGACGCTGACGATCAGGCACGACTCGCTGGACCGGGCCTCGTTCATGCCCGGGGCGCTGCTTGCCGTCCGCGGCATCGGCTCCCTCCCGCCCGGCCTCACCGTGGGCCTGGAAGGAATGCTCGGACTCGGCAGTGCCAGCCCGGGGGCCTGATCCCCTGATCCCCTGATCCCCCTGATCCCCTGTTCCCCCGGAACCCCCAGGGCCCGGGTACGGTCGGAAGCATGTGCCGAAGCATCAAGACTCTCCGCCCGCCGTATGCCGAGCAGGTCACCGACGAGGACATCCACGCCGCCGCGCTGCAGTACGTGCGGAAGATCAGCGGTTTTCGCGCGCCCGCCGGGCACAATGCCGAGGCGTTCGGCCACGCGGTCGACGCCGTCGCGGCGGCCACCGCGACGCTGCTCGATCAGCTCCAGGTCAGGTCGGGACCGTCGGCCTCCCGGGCCGGCTAGGGATCCAGGGACGCACCCGGCCCGCCGGGGCCCGCGTCGGCGCCGCTCAGTGCCAGGCTCATGGCTCGGTCCAGGGCAGGTAGGCGGTCGTCCCGGAGTCCCGGCTGCGCACCGCGGCGGCCACCCGCGTGCTGATGATCAGCGGCAGGTACTCCTCCAGGGCAGCGGGCTCGACGAAACGAAAGTCGTCGAGCTCTTCTACCTGCAGCCTGATGGGTGCGTCGTCGGCCAGCACCCCGCCGTCGAAGATGAAGTGCACGACCGGCCTGGGCCGCATCTCGTGCGGGCCGGCCCAGCCGACCACGAGCAGCCGTCCGGGCGTGATGTCGAGGCCGAGTTCCTCCTCGACCTCACGGCGGCAGCCCTCGTGCGGCGGCTCGCCGTGCTCGAGGATCCCGCCCGGTAGCGACCAGTGGTCCCTGTAGTTCGGCTTGACCAGCAGCATCCGGCCGTCCGCGCTGGTGAACAGCGCGGCCGCGGCACCGAACATGGTGGGCAGCCGGGCGTACCACGCGGCCTCCTCAGCCGCCGGGAAGCCGGCGGAAACGGGATCGGGCACGGACACGACCCTATCCGGTAGTACCCTGAGCGCATGCACACACCGGGTGACGACGCAGCGCCCATCGATGCGGGCGCGGTCGATTCCGAGGAGAGCCGGGTCGAGGTGTACGTCACCACCGATACCTCGGCCGCCCCCCACAAGGCCGAGGAGTCCAGGCTGTACGTGATGTACGACGCGGCCAACCCCGACGGCGACAAGCTCTACTTCACCGAGGCCGAGTGGGATGCGTTCGTCCTCGGGGTCAAGGACGGCGAGTTCGACCTCGACGAGTCCGGCAACCTACCGTAGCCAAATCAGGCAACCGACCGTAACCGAACCGGGCCGGCCACCGTCACTTGCCAGCTCCGGCCTTGGTAGCCCCGGTCACCGGCTGGGCTATCGCCAGCGCGGGCACCCCGAGGACCGCGGCCATGTCCGCCCGCAGCTTCGGCGCCGTGGCCGCGGCGCCGAATACCATCGTGGTCCGGGTCTTCCCGGCCGCTGTGAGGCTCACCGTCTGGCACCCGCCGACGCCGTAGATGAACTTGGCCAGCGCCCGGCTGCCGTCGTAGAAGGTCCCCAGGTAGGAGATCCCGAAGTCGGCCGGGCACCGGACTATCCCCTTCGTTGCCGTCGGGTGGCTGACCGCCGCGCAGAACTGGCTGAACAGCGCGCGTACCAGGGTCACGTTGTGCTGGGTCTTGCTGAGCGCGGCCGCCCGGGTCGGCTCGACCAGGTGGATGACCCGGTGCACGGTGACCGACGTGGCCTGATTCACGCTGGCGCACCCGGCCGCGGCCGCCGCGGCCGCAGACGCGGATGCCGCACCCGAGGACGCGGATGCCGCACCCGAGGACGCGGATGCCGCACCCGAGGACGCGGATGCCGCACCCGAGGACGCGGCCTGGGCCGATGACGTCGCCGGCGCCGATGACGTGGCGCCCGCCCCGGCCGGAGCCGAAGCCCTGACCGAGGCGCACCCGGCCAGTGCCGAGCACAGCAGTACCGCTAGTACAGTTCCGCGAACTTGGCGAACGGACATCATGCTGCTTTGACGCACCCCGCGCGCCATCAGTTCCATCGCGTCAGAAGTACCTCAGAGCACACCCCTCACAGGACACCCGCGGCGATCACCGCACCTACCACGATGAGCAGCGCGCACGCGACCAGCTCGCTGCGCTCGCCCGCGGCGGCCCCGATCCGCGTGCCGAGCTCCAGGCCGGCTAGCGACATGGCCACGCTGACCGCGCCGAACACCACCGCGGCCACGACGATGTCGACGTGGTGGGGGGAGCACGGGCTCACGCTACCGCGACCTCACCACGGGGCCCTCACCACGGGGCCCTCGCCACAGGCCCTCACCACAGGGTGACCGGCCCCGCGCCTTCCAGCCGGAGCAACAGCTCCTTGCGCTCAAGCCCGCCGCCGTAGCCGGTCAGGCTGCCGTCGCTGCCGATCACCCGGTGGCAGGGCACGATGACCGAGATCGGGTTGGACCCGTTGGCCAGGCCGACCGCGCGCGAGGCGACCAGCCGCTTGCCCAGCGCCAGCGCGATGTCGCCGTAGCTGATCGTGCTCCCGTACGGGATTTTGGTCAGCTCGGTCCACACGGCCATCTGGAACGGGGTCCCGCTCGGCGCAAGCGGCACGGTGAACTCCTTGAGCTCGCCCGCGAAGTACGCCTCGAGCTGCGCCTCGACCTCGCGGAACGTCTCCGGGCTCGGCGTCAGGCCGTCCCCGGAACTCCAGGTGTGCCGTTCGGCGTCGATCATCCACAGGCCGGTGAGCGCGTGCCCGTCGCCGAGTAGCAGCAGCCTGCCGATGGGGGAGTTGACGATATGGGAAAGGCGCGGGGCGTCACGGTCCGGCGCCACGAACGGGCTGGTCATCATCGATCCTTCTCTTCGAGGTACGCCCACAGGTGGTGGACGGCGTAGGAACGCCACGGCCGCCAGTTCTCCGCCAGCGCCGCCGCGGTCCTGGCGGCCCGGGCCCGCGGCGTCCCCTCCGGAATCGCTCCCAGCCGCCCCAGTGCGTCGAGCACGCCGACGTCCGACGGCAGGAACGCGTCCGGGTCGGACAGTGCGCGCATCCGGATGTAGGAGGCGGTCCACGGGCCGATGCCGGGCAGCGCCAGCAGCACCGCCTCGGCTCGGTCTCGTTCGGCCCCCGGGTCCAGCGACAGCTCGCCGGAGGCAAGAGCGCTGGCCAGCCCGGTCAGGGCCAGGGCGCGGCTGCGCGGCATCGGCAGCGCGACCGGGTCGGCGGCGGCGAGTGTCTCAGCGGCCGGGAAGCAGTGCGTCAGCTGGCCGTCGGGCCGCTCCAGCGGCTTGCCGTACGCGGCCACCAGCCGCGCCCCGAGCCGCCGGGCCGCGGCCACGGAGACCTGCTGGCCGAGCACGGCCCGCAGCGCCAGTTCGTTGCCATCGACGTGCCCGGGCGAGCGCCGCCCCGGGCTGGCCAGGGCTAGCGGCCCGAGCACCGGGTCGGCGGACAGGTAGCCGGTGACCGCCTCGGGGTCCGCGTCTAGGTCGAGCAGCCGCCGGCAGCGCTGCACCGCGGCGGTCAGGTCGCGCAGGTCCTCGAGCTGGAGCTCGCAGTCGACGTAACCTGCTGCCGGGGCGAGGGACAAGATCCCCGGCCCGTTCGGCAGCATGATGGACCGCCGGTACCGGCCGTCGCGCATTTCCTCCACCCCCGGGATGGCCCGGGCGCCCAGGTAGCCCAGCATCCGCTCCCCGTCGATCGGGGCCCGGTACGCCAGCCGGATGCGGATCAGCCCGGGCGCCCCCGCGCCCGGGGGTGGCTGTAGCCGTCGGCTCTTCTGCACCCGGCCGCGTGCCTCCCGCAACTGGGTCGGCGTCACCGCGAAGACCTCGCGGACGGTCGCGTTGAACTGCCTGATGCTGGCGAAGCCGGCCGCGAAGGCGATCTCGGACAGCGGCAGCGCGGTGGTCTCGGTCAGGATCCGTGCCGTCTGCGCGCGTTGCGCGCGGGCGATGGCGAGCGGCCCGGCGCCCAGTTCGGCGGTGACCAGCCGGCGCACCTGACGCTGCTCGTAGCCGAGCCGGCGGGCCAGGCCCTCAACGCCGTCCCGGTCGACCACCCCGTCGGCGATCAGCCGCATCGCCCGGCCCACCACGTCGGCCCGGATGTTCCACTCGGGCGAGCCGGGGGAGGCGTCCGGGCGGCACCGCTTGCAGGCCCGGAAGCCCGCCTCCTGGGCCGCCGCCGCGCTTCGGTAGAACCGCATGTTCGCGCGCTTCGGCGTGATCGCCGGGCAGGACGGGCGGCAGTAGATGCCGGTCGAGGTCACCGCGATGAAGAACACGCCATCGAACCGGGCGTCCTTGCTGACCGCCGCCTGGTAGCGCCGCTCGTCGTCGAGCGCGGCCACGCCGCCGGCGGCTGTGCTGTTCTGGTTCACGTCTTCCACAATGCCAGCCCGCGAGGACCAGAACTGGCGGGAATCGGACATCGACACCGTCGCACCCGGCCGGCCGAAATCGGCAATGTCATGCGCGCACAGTGACCGTCGTGACACTATTTTTACTACCGAACGGATCCGGCGCGTGCCCCGATAGCGCGTTTCTGCCTTCACACCGGAATCAGCCGTCCCGGGCGTCTCTCCAGGCGTCGGTTTGTCGCACATTGCGTTACCTATCTCGGGAGATAGGTAACTATTACCTTGTTACCCATTGCATTGGGTGCAGCACGTAGTGTTACATTACAAATGGTAGCGAAACAACTTCGCACCGTGTTAGATCCGCATGCGAGGTGTGTCGTGGCCAGCAGTTGCCCGGATGAGGGCCTACCAGCGAACGAGGGCGGGGAACACCGCGCCGACCTCCCCTTCCGCTCGGGCGGCAACAGCCACCCCGCACACACCGAAGCCCGTGCCGAACTCCGCGACCGGGAGACCTACTACGCAGAACTGCGCTTCGCGGTCCACTGCCAGAGTCGGTCCATTCCCGTCCCGCGAGCCGCCCTGGACGACGAGGAGTCCAGCGGCTGGACGTACGACGCTTCCGCAAAGAGCGCCCAGGACCGCAGTGCCCGCGAGCACGGGGGCACCGAAGGCGAAAGCTGGGATGAAATGATCGCGCGCTTCGACGACACCTGGACCTAAGAGCCACCGGCGGCGGACCGGAGCCTTCCTCCGGCGCTCGGGCGTCCGGTCCGCCACCGGTCACACGGGGAAAGAGTCACCTAACGGGGTCAGGGTAACGGGGTCAGAGCCGCCAGAAGTCGAAGCGGTCGCGGCCAGGCCGGAAGCCCGCCGCCTCGACCACGTCCACGGCCAGCTTGAACTTGTCGCCCACCCGCCAGGGCTGGTGCGCATCGCTGCCGAACGAGACCGCCCGTCCCCCCGCATCCCGCCACCAGCGCAGCAGTCCGGCCGAGACCAGCGGGCCCTTGGTGTTCACCTCGAGGACCCGGTCGCCGGCGGCCAGGGCGCTCAGCACGGCCCGGTACTCGGCCTCGAACGTCCGCTCCTGGTAAGGCCCGGCCGTCCGCGGCCACATCCGCCGCGGGAAGTCCAGGTGCGCCAGCACCTGGAAGAGGCTGCTGCCCTCGACCAGCCGAAGTAGTTCGGCGAAGTACCTGCGCATCACGTTGGCGGCGGGCATCTGCCGGAACAGCTCGTCAGCGGCCGTCAGCCGCCCCTCGTGCGGGATGGCGTGCAGCGAGCCGAGGATCCGGTCCAGCCCGCCGGGGCCGGCCTTGGCCACCGTCGCGGCCGCGCTGGCGGCCCACAGGTGGGCCTCGCCGATCTCGACGCCGGACAGTATCCGCAGCCCGGGGAAGCGCTGACGGCAGTCGTCCAGGGTGGCGAGGTAGCCCGCGCTGTCGAGCAGGTGCATCCGGGAGTACCGGTGCGGGTCCAGGTCCATCGTGCCGATCTGGTCGCCGTCGGTCCAGATGGTGAAGTCCAGGTGATCGGTGAAGGCCACCCCGGGCAGGCCGGCCGCCACCGCCTGCTCGCAGCTTCGTACCATGGACGCCTCGCGCGGCGCGTCCCACGACCATTCGGTGTGCACGTGGCTATCCACCGGGGGAGACCAGCTTCCGCTGGCTTGTGCGTGTTCGGCTGGCTGGTCTGACGGTAGCTGCGCAGGGGGCACGCCGGATCGGTCCTACTCATATCGGGGCTGATGCTTCCCCTCGAGCCTATCGGGGCGTTTGCACGGCTCCCGTGCTGCACCGGCCCCCGGCGGATCCAGCTACCAGCCGGGATGGCGCGGAGGGGCCGAGGTGATGACGTAGACCTCGCCGCCGTCGGGTTCGGGCGGCGGCGCCGTGGCGGGTCTGGGTGGCTCAAGCGCGGCCGGGGCGTCTGCCGGTTCGACCGGCTCGGCGTTCTCCTCGCCGTCGCCTCGGCGCTTCCTGGCCGCCTCCGCGGTGAGCCTGTCGGCGAGTTTCTGCCAGCGCTCCTCCCACTCGGCCACGTTCCCCCCGCAGGCACGCACGAAGGCCACGGCGACCGGCAGCGTAGGCAGCCGCAGGCCGCCCGCCGCCGCCGCGAGTGTCTTCATCTCGTAGTGGGAGGTCTCGGCCATTTCCGGGTACTCCAGGTCGGCAGTGGCCCGCAGCGCGCGCAGGTCCCGGGCGAACGCCTCTAGGCCGTCCGGCGCGATGCTAGCCACCGGCTGGGCCAGGCCGGGCGGCTGCTCTTCGGGCAGGGCCGTATCGCGCTGGCGGATCACAGGACCCGGCGGCTCCGGCGGCGGGCCGGGCCGGTCACGTCCCTCCGGCCCCTCGAAACGCGGCCCGGCGGGCGGGTGCTCGCGCAGCGGCGGAGCCGCGCCTGGCCCGGCTGGTCCCTGAACACCGGACAGCCCGGACGCGCCGGACCCGCCGTACGGCGGCGGACTCCCATGAGCCGGACCCGCGCCCGGTCCCCGCGGACCAGCCCCCGGACCAGCACCACCCGAACCAGCACCGCCCGGACCAGCACCGCCCGGACCAGCACCGCCCGGACCAGCACCGCCCGGACCAGCACCGCCCGGACCAGCGCTACCCGGCCCGGGCCCGCCCGGCCCGGGACTTGGCGAGGGCGGGGTGCCCGGTTGGCTCCAGCTGTCCGCGTAGTGATCCTTGACGGTAGGCCCCGACCCATGGTGCCTGCCCGTGGTGCCGCCCGGCGCGCTCGGGCCCGGCGGCCGGTACAAGCGATCCGCGCCTGGCGGCACCCGTCGCCCGTTCGGCAGCCGGTACCGGCCAGGGCCGGGCGCACCACCAGGGCCGGGCGCACCACCAGGGCCGGGCGCACCACCAGGGCCGCCGTTGGACCCGCCGGCGTTAGGCATCGCACCGTTGGTTGCCGGACCCCCGCCCGGCATCGGCCCGCCACTAGGCACCGGCCCGCCACTAGGCATCGGCCCGCCACTAGGCATCGGCCCGCCGTGCGGGGGAGCGCCCTGCGGGGGAGCGCCGCGCGGCACGCCACCGCGCGGTCCGCCTGCGTAGGGGCCGCCTCCATTGGGCCCACCTGAATGCGGTCCGCCTGGATTGGGCCCACCTGAATGCGGTCCGCCTGGATTGGGCCCACCTGAATGCGGTGCGCCCGCGCGCGGTGCGCCCGCGCGCGGCCCGCCGGCGGGCGGTCCGGCCGCATGTGGTGCACCCAGGTGTGGCCCGCCTGCGTTCGGCGGGCCGCTGTGCGGCATCGGCCCGTGCGGCCCGCCTCCGTCCGGGTATCCGCCATGCGACGCGGCACCGTGCGGCACGCCGTTCCCGGGTACGCCATTGCCCGGCCCGCCGCCGGGCATTCCGGCACCGGGCATCCCGGCGTGGCCCGGACTCCCGTTCGGAGGCACACCCGGAGGGAAGCGGCCCGGCTGGCCCAGCTGCGGCTGGCCGGGCTGGGGCTGGCCGGGCTGGGGCTGGCCGGGCTGGGGCTGGCCGGGCTGGGGCTGGCCGGGCTGGGGCTGGCCGGGCTGGGGCCGTCCCGGCTGGCGGATCCGCGGCGGCCGGGGCGGCATCTCGCCCGGTCGCCTCAGCGCCTGCCCGTAGTCGAACTGCCCGTAGTCGAACTGCAGGTAGTCGTCGTCTGCGGCCTCGGGCCGACGGCCTGACCCGGCCGCATCGTCCTCCTCGGCCGGGTACCCGTCGTCGGCGGGATAGGGTCCAGGGTCATAGCCGCGACGGTCGCGCTCGTGCCTGGGCGGACCGTACGCGTCACGGCCGAGGCCGGTGTCGCCACGTTCCACCCCATACCTCCTGGACCTTCGTGTCCAGCCGCGCGGCGGGACACTTGCCCTCACCTCTTGAGTGTAGGTCGACAGAAATCCCCTGTATGACCTAGACGGCTAATTGTCACTATTTGCACACAATAAGACACCTCGGTACAGTGTTCGCCTGATAACGACGTGTATCAAATGAGACTGTCGGCGATCCGGGGCGCGTGCTGCGAGCGGTGCCCGGCGGGGTTACAGTCGAACCAAGAGCATTTCCGCGGAGCGGCCATGTTGTCCTGGATCGTCTGGCTGATCGTGGCAGCGGTGCTCGGCGTTGCCGAACTGCTTACCACGACGCTTGCTTTCGGTCTGATCGCAGTAGCGGCGGTGGTGGCGGCCGTGATCGGGACGTTTCATCTCGGTCTGGCTTTTCAGCTCGCCGCGTTCGTCGTCGCGTCCGGCGCCGGGCTCGGGTTCGTCCGGCCGATCGCGATGCGACACATCAAGCAGCCGCCGGCGCTGCGCTCCGGAACCGCCGCGCTCGTCGGCCGCTCGGCGATCGTCCTGGAGGAGGTTACCGAGCACCGGGGGCGGATTCGTATCGGTGGCGAGGAGTGGTCCTCGCGAGCCTACGACGAGTCGCTGGTAATCCCGGTCGGCACCAAGGTGGACGTCATGCAGATCGATGGCGCCACCGCCCTCGTATATCCCAGGGAGTAGCCATGTACCTGGCGGAAATCGTAATCGCGGCGGTCGTCGCGCTGCTCGTCATCATCACGGTGCTGCGTTCGGTGCGGATCATCCCGCAGGCGCGCGCCCGCAACGTCGAGCGCTTCGGGCGCTACCGCAAGACGCTGGAGCCCGGGATGAACTTCATCATCCCGGGCATCGACCGGGTCAAGAAGGAGATCGACCTGCGCGAACAGGTGGTCTCGTTCAAGGGCGCCCCGGTGATCACCGAGGACAACCTGGTCGTGCTCATCGACACCGTGCTGTTCTTCCAGGTCACCGACCCGCGGGCGGCCGATTACGAGATCGTCGACTACATCCAGGCGATCGAGCAGATCACCGCGACGATGCTGCGAAGCGTGATCGGGTCGATGGACCTGGAGAAGACGCTGACCTCGCGCGACCACATCAACAACATGCTCCGCGGCGTGCTCGACGACGCGTCGGGCAAGTGGGGCATCCGGGTCACCCGGGTGGAGATCAAGGCCATCGACCCGCCGAAGTCGGTCAAGGACGCGATGGAGAAGCAGATGCGCGCCGAGCGGGAGAAGCGCGCCGCGATCCTGACCGCCGAGGGCGTCAGGCAGGCCAGGATCCTGACCGCGGAAGGCGAGAAGCAGAGCGCCATCCTGACCGCCGAGGGCGCGAAGCAGAGCGCCATCCTGCGGGCCGAGGGCCAGGCCCAGGCCATCGCCGCGGTCTTCCAGGCCGTACACGACAACGACCCCGACCCCAAGCTGCTCGCCTACCAGTACCTGCAGACGCTGCCACAACTCGCGCAGGGCGCGGGCAATACGTTCTGGGTCATCCCGAGCGAGGTCACCTCGGCGCTCCGGTCGGTAGCGAGCGCCTTCGGCGGCGGGGACGCGGCACCGGCCGCGAGCGCGGCACCGGCCGTGAGCGCGGGTCCGGCGGAGCCGAAGACCGCGTCCCGGCGCGAGCCGCCCGCCGTGCCCGCGGGCAGAACCGCCGCCGGGGATACGCCCGCTCTAGATCCCGCCCCGGCTCACGCTGCCGCCGCAGCCACCGACAGCGCCTCCTCCGATGCCCTCAGCGCCATGCTGGCGGCCGCCATCCCCGGGACGAATTTCGTCGATCCGCTGGGCGGGATCGAACCGCCCGCCGCCGAAGCTGAAACCGCCCCCGTGCCCCAGGACGGCGAGCCGCCCTCGGCCAACGGCAGCGAAGCGGGTTGAGGGACTACTTCAGCAGCAGGACGAGCGCGCTGCCGATCAGCGCGGCGATGACGATGACCGCGAGCAGCCGCGCCGGGAAGTAACGGTCCTGGCGGTGCCCGCGCTCGCGGGCGGTCGCCTGCGGCTGGGACCTGACCGTGCTCACCGGCTGAGACCTGGCTGTGCTCACAGGCTGGGGCCCGGCCGTGCTCACCGGCTGGGCCGAGGCGGCGGTCCGGGGCGCGGGTTCGGCGGCCGGCGGAGTGATGTCGGCGGCGGTAGTCCAAGAGGCCTGGGTGACCGTGGGCTCCTCGGCCCGGGGCGCCGCGGCGGGCATGCGCAGATCGGCCGGCGACGGCGCCACCGGCTGGCCCCAGAAGTCCGTCCGTTCCTGTGCCGCCAGCTCTTCGGCCTGATGCCGCAGGATCCGTTCGGTGACGTCGGGGTCTGCCTGCCCGGACCGGGCCGCCAGGCGCGAAGCCATCCCGGCGTTCGGCCACGTCACATCGCTGTCGTCCTGCTCCTCGGGCCGGGCGGTCTCTTCCTGCGCCGACCAGCTGTAGCCGCCGCCGGCCGGTTCCGCCGGCCGGTCGCTGCCGGTCTGCTCCGGCCAGGCCAGGTCGCCGCCCGCGCGCCGGGATTCAGGCTCGCTCTTCTTCAGCCAGGAGAACTCATCGGCCGAAGCAGCCGGTTCGGCGGGCTCGGCGAGGCTGGTGAACGCGGCGTCGAACGGCCCGCGGTCGCCGAGACCAGCCGTATGGTTCCCGTTGGCCGCGTTGACGCCATGGTCGGGGGCCGGGTCCCAGCCCGGGCTGCTCCCCTTAACCCCCCAGCCGTCCGCGCTGCTGCCGGAGCCGGCGGGCTGGCCGTGATCCAGGCTGTCCAGGCCGGTGCCGCTCGCGTTCTGGGCCGAGATGCCCGGGTCGCTGGTTCTTCGGCCGGCCTGCTCGGTACGCGCGTGGACACCGCGGAGCGCGGCCCTGATCCGCTCCGGGTCGTGGACGTCGGGAGGCGCGACGCCGACCCCCGCGCGGGCGCCGGCCTGGGCGGCTGGACTCGCCCCGGCGGGCCTGACCGGGAGATCCGGGTCGTCCGCCACATCGGGGTTGAGCCGCCGCCACCGTTCTTCCCAGTCCAGTACGTCCCCCTCGCACGCGCGGACGTAAGCCGTGAGAATGGGCAGGCCAGGAAGGGAGGGGCCATTCTCGGCTTCCTTCAGGACGTCGCTCGGGTAGTGCGCCCGGGCCGCTAGCTCGTCGTACCCGATCGCGGCGGAGTCGCGCAACGTGCGCAGGTCGGCTAGGAACCGTGCCTGATCGTCGCCAGGTCCGGCCGACCATGTTCCCCGGATTTGCAACTGGGCACCTTCCCGCTGGATACGCATGGGCTTAGGCACCACCCCGCGCCCGCACCACATCACCTGGGATTACCGGGCAGGGTACCGCGCCGGCTGCCGCTATGTCGCTGATACCACGCATTTCCTATTAAGTGTCTCTCACCAGGCGTGCAGGCGTGTCAGAATCACGCATTCGGACCCCTCCAGGCCCGGAAATCCGATCATCTCGCATGCCGCCCAGGTAGCGACCGGGTGGTGAGCCGCAAGCCTCCGCCCCACCGTTCCCGTGCATGCCATCCTGTCACTTGCGCACCGACTCGGGTGAGATTTCGGCGGTTGATCCGGGCTTGCCGGTCAGCAGGCTATCGGTCAGCAGGCTATCGGTCAGCAGGCTATCGGTCAGCAGGCTATCGGTCAGCAGGCTATCGGTCAGCAGGCTATCGGTCAGCAGGCTTGCCGGTCAGGCCGAGGACCAAGCGACTGGTGCTGCGCGACGCGAGTTCACGGCCGGATGGCCAGGCCGATCGTGAACGCGATGCCGAACGCCAACTGCAGCCGCCCGGTCTGGCCGAGCGCCCTGATCAGCGCGGGACCCGAAGCGCCGGCCCGTACCGACCGCACCGGCAGCCGCGCCAGCGGGAGCGCCAGCACGGTGAGCAGCGTGTACGGCCGGAAAAAGGCGAGCAGCGCCGCGACGCCGAACGGAACTAGCAGCGTCAGCACGTACCCCATCCGGCTGCGCGCGTCACCGAGCATGACCGCGAGCGTGCGCTTGCCCGCCAGCTTGTCAGTGCCGATGTCACGCAGGTTGTTGACCATCAGCAGAGCGCAGGCCAGCAGCCCGGCGGGCACCGAGGCGGCCAGGCCGAGCCAGCTGAGCGCCTTCATCTGCACGTATGCGGTGCCCGCCACGGCCACCACGCCGAAGCACAAGAACACGAACACCTCGCCGAGCCCGTGGTAGCCGTAGGGCTTCGGCCCGCCGGTGTAGAACCACGCGGCGGCGACGCAGGCCACGCCGACCGCCACCAGCCACCAGGACGTCACGGCGGCCAGCGCCAGGCCGGCCACCCCGGCCGCGAGGAAGCAGCCGAACGCCGCGGCCAGCACCTGTCGCGGCGGTGCCAGCCCGGCGGCGACCAGCCTGACCGGCCCGACCCGCCGCTCGTCCGAGCCGCGCACGCCGTCGCTGTAGTCGTTGGCGAAGTTGACGCCCACCTGCAGCGCCAGCGCCACCGCGAGTGCGAGCAGCGCCCGCCACCAGGAAAACCTGCCGTACCCGAGGGCCACGCCCGAACCGATCAGCACCGGCACCACCGCCGCGGGCAGCGTCCTGGGCCGCGTTCCCGCCAGCCATTCCCGAGCATCAGCCACGGACAGATCCTAGGTGAACCGGGCTCATTCGCTGATCGCCGTGTGCAGCCGAACGACCGGCACGCTCGTGCCCACGTCGAGTTCGGCGCGGGCGCCGTCGGCGGCCCAGCCGGTGGACTCGAGGAAACCCCGCAGCGCCCTGTCCGCCTCCAGGGCCCAGATGGACACGGTGTGGAAGCCATCCTTGGTGAGCGTGTCCGCTACCGCGTGAAGAAGCCGGCTGCCGTGCCCCTGCCCAGTCCGTTCGGGAGAAATCCGCAGCTCGTAAACCTCACCATCGGTGCCCGGCCAGCGGTCGGCGTCGGTGGCGGGCCCGGCCGAGGCGAACCCGGCCACCTCGCGGGAGGGACCGCCGTCCACTGCCGCCAGTACGCGGTGCCTGCTCGTCGGCGGGTTGGTGATCGCCTCCCGCCAGCGGTCCCGCCATACCTGCTCGGCCTCGTCGCTGGTCAGTTCGGCCAGCAGGGCCGGGGGCACGATCCCGGCGAAGCCGCACCGCCACGAGGCGACCTGGACGCGGGCCAGGCTGGCGGCATCACCCGCACGGGCAGGGCGGACGAAGCCCGCGGCAAAGTCCGGATCCTGGCTCACTGGTCCGGGGCGATGAGCGTGATGTCGCGGGCCGGCATACCGGTCTCCCCTCAGCGCGGGCTGGCTGGCCTGTGTTTACAAACAGAGTGCCCGCAAAAACAGGCACCAGCCTACCGGGGCTGAACGAGCCGGCAGGCCCGGATCAGCCCGCCGGGGAACCCGGGCTGAGATGCGGGAACGCCTGGTTGGCGGCCTTGAAGATCCGCTCGATCTCCTCGTCGGTCAGCGGCATTACCCCGCCGTTCCTGGCCCGCCGGCGCAGGTACTTACGCAGCCGCGGGCCGCTGAAGACGTCGACCTCCCGGATGGTGGCTACGTCCCACGGGATCTTCGGCCCGTAGACCGCCATCGCCGGGCGGACGCTTACCGGCTTGCCCGTCTCGCCGGAGAGCAGGTCGGCGGCCCGCTGGGCCTCCCATAGGGCGTGTTCGAGCCGGTCTTTCTTGCTGAACGGCCCGTGCCACAGCTGCTTGCCGCTCTTCGTCCGCACGACCAGCCGCTTGTCCCAGTCCTCCGAGTCGATGGCGAAGACCCCGGCCGGCCCGACCACCAGGTGGTCGATCTGGTCCTCGCTCTCCGGGATGGGCCTGGCGTGCATGGCGCGGTAGCCCGCCCGGCCGAGCTTGGTCAGCTGCCTGCGCGTCCGCCGCTGCGCGGCGGTCAGCCGGATCTTCCCGTCGTAGCCCTTGCGAGCCCGGTAGATGGTGTCGGCGATGATCACGACGACGGCGAGCGTCAGCCCGAGCTTCCAGTCCACCAGGATCCAGAACGCGGCCAGTATGACCACCGCGACGACGGCCCGCAGTTGCCAGACCCGCATCCTCGGGTTGGCCGACAGGTGGGCCAGGTTGCCCCGGCGCTCGCCGATGCCCGGCCGCGACTCGTCCCCGGCCTCCTCGATCGGGGTGACCACCGGCTTCCACTCGGGCTTCGGCGGTTCCGCGCGCTCGGCAGCAGGCGCCGACCCATCCGAAGGCACGCCAGCCGAGGGCGCCTCAGCGGCAGATTCCCCAGCGGCAGGCCCGCCAGCGGCGGGCTCCCGGGCCGAATGCTCCGCGGGCGGGGACCAGTCCCACAGCGGCAGGTCGGCCGAGTCGGGTTCGGCCGACGCGGGCTCCGGGCCGGTCACCTCGGCAGCCCCGGACACCTCGGCGCCGGAAACCTCGGCGATCACCACGCCGTCCGCGGCCTGCCCCGGCCAGGTCACCGGCGCGTCCTGCACCCGCTCGGTCCCTTCAACCCCTTCGGTCCCGCGACCGGGTTCGTGGGACGGACCTTCCGACGCACCCTCGGGTGCCTTTCCCTGCCACCGTGCCCCGTCGTGTGCTGCCCCGCTGCGATTGCTTGCCGTCATCAGCGGCCCTGATGACTTATTTCTCAGCTTCGGCCACGCCATCCGGTATCACCCACCACCTCAGCGTAACTGCCTTAGGACTCAGCGCATAGCACCGTCACCAAGACGATTGTGCCCTACTCCGGCTGTTTTTATAGCTGGACATTAAGCCCGATAACACGCCAAACGTTTGGGCTTTCTGTGGTCTACGATCTCCACCATGGCCCAGATTCACGAGCTAACCATGATCGAGCTGGCCGCGGCGATCCGCGCGGGCGAGCTCTCGCCGGTCGCCGTCACCGACCATTATCTGCGCCGGACGGCCGAGCTCAACGACCAGGTCGGCGCGTTCTACACGATCACCCCGGAATTCGCCGCCGAGCAAGCCCTGGCGGCGGAGAAGGCGGTCGCCTCGGCGGAGGAGGCGGCGGCGCTGCCGCCGCTGACCGGCGTGCCCATCCCGATCAAGGACCTGAACATGGTGGCCGGGGTGCGGCAGACGCTGGGCTCGAAGGCCTTCGAGGCCAACGTGCCCGACACCGACGACTACGTGGTGGTCGCGATCAAGCGGGCGGGCGCGGTCATCACCGGCAAGACCGCCACCCCCGAGTTCGGGCTGCCCTGCTACACCGAGACCGCGGTGGGCCCGCCGGCCCGCACGCCGTGGGACCTGTCCCGGTCGGCGGGCGGGTCGAGCGGCGGCGCGGCCGCCGCGGTGGCGGCGGGCCTGGCCCCGGCCGCCCAGGGCAGCGACGGCGGCGGCTCCATCCGCATCCCGTCCAGCGTGTGCGGTCTTTTCGGAATCAAGCCGTCCCGCGGCCGGATCTCCGAGGGCCCGCTGGTGCCCGACCTGGCCGGGCTGGGCGTCAACGGCCCGCTCGCGCGCACCGTCGCGGACGCGGCGCTGCTGCTCGACGTGATGGCCGGCAACTTCCCCGGCGACATGTACACCCAGCCGCCGCTCCCGCCCGGCGAGACGTTCCTCGGCTACGCCAGCCGCGAGCCCGGCCGCCTGCGGATCGGCCGCACGCTGCAGAACCCGGTCGACGGCGCCGAGGTGCACCCGGATTGCGTCACGGCCTACGAGGAGGCCAGCGCGTTGCTGGCCAGCCTGGGCCACGAGGTCGAGGACGTGGCCATGCCGCTCGGCCCGGACGTGGTGCCGTTCTTCGAGACCCTCTGGTACGCCTACGCCACGCTGGCCCCGCTCGCCCCGGAGCAGGAGGAGGTGCTCCTCCCGCTGACCCGTTACCTGCGCGGCCGCGGGATGGCCACCAATGCGGCCGAACTCATCTTCGCCCAGGCCTACCTGCAGGCGGTGACGCGCGCCGCGCTCGCCACACTGAACGCCTACGACGCCATCTTGACCCCCACGCTGGCCCTGCCGCCGCGCCCGGTCGGCTGGTTCGACGAGGTGGAGCCGGCCGCGAACTTCGAGCGGCAGAAGCAGTTCACCCCGTTCACCGCCATCTACAACGTGTCCGGCCAGCCGGCCGTGAACGTGCCGCTGCACTGGAGCGACGACGGCCTGCCGATCGGCGTGATGCTGGCCGGCCGGATGGGGGACGAGGCCACCCTGATCTCCCTGTCTGCCCAGCTGGAGCAGGCCCGCCCGTGGCAGGACAGGCACCCAGCGATCTGGTAGACCCCCCGGGCTTGTCGAAAGCCGCCATGTTCGCGTCGATGACGGCACTGACACCAGACAGCGAGGCAGGCAGTGCCCCACCGGGTACGTTGTGTGACCAGAGATACCACTGGGGCCAGTGCGCGCGCCTGGCACGAAGCCACCACCGCGTGCTGCATATAGTGCGAGGGTGGCTTCAGCAGTCAGCGGCAGCGCCCTCGAGGCTCAGAAGGTCAGCGCGATCCTGTTCGACGCCGGCGGGGTGCTGGTCTTCCCCGAACCCGCCAATCTCCTCCCGCCGCTGCGCGAGGCCGGCGTGGACCCCGGCCCGGCCGCCTTGGAGCGGGCCCACTACCAGGCGATGGCCGCGCAGGACCGGGCGGCGGTGCCCCCGGCGCCGGCCACCTGGTGGCGCGACTACCTGACGACCTACGTCGCCGCGTGCGGCGTGGCCGAGGCCCGGTGCGAGCAGCTCGCCACCGAGATCGCCGGGCACCCCCAGCGGTACGGCTGGGCGCACGCCGGCCTCGGGGTGAAGGACGGCCTGCACGCTCTGGCCGCGCTCGGCCTGCCGATGGGCGTGGTCTCCAACTCCAACGGCACCGTAGAGGGCGACCTGCGCCGCGTCGGCGTCTGCTACGTGCCCGACGGCGACCGACCCCCGCCAGAAGGTATAGAGATGGGCGTCATCCTGGATTCCGCGGTGGTCGGCGTGGCCAAGCCCGACCCGGGGATCTTCCGCATCGCGCTGGACGCCCTGAACGTGCCCGCCGAGGGCACCGTCCTGCACATCGGGGACAGCCTGCGCTACGACGTTGCCGGGGCGCTTGCCGCGGGCCTGCAGCCGGTGCACATGGACCCGTACGGGTTCTGCCCGGCTCCCGAGGGCCACCCGCACATAAGCAGCTTGGCCGAGCTCGCCCAGGCCCTGATATCGACGCAGCGTTTACCGTAAGCCGGCGCTGTGTTGACTCCGGGGGAGGACGACCCCTCCGAGCCCCCCCGCGAGAGCACTAGACTACGGCGTCATGCGCTGGTCCACGATGCACATTCCCACGCTGCGCGACGACCCGGCCGACGCCGGCGCGCCCAGCCACCGCCTGCTGCTGCGCGCGGGTTATATCCGCCAGCTGATGGCCGGGCACTACTCCCTGCTGCCGCTCGGGCAGCGGGTCAGGCTCAAGGTGATCGGGATCATCCGCGAGGAGATGGACCGGATCGGCGCGCAGGAATTCCTGATGCCGGTCATGCACCCGGCTGAGCTGTGGGTCAAGAGCGGCCGCTGGGAGCTGATGGGCGACGAGCTGTTCCGGCTCAAGGACCGCAAGGGCGCGGACTTCGTCCTCGGCATGACCCACGAGGAGATCATCTCCACCCTGGCCACGGAGATGGAGTCCTACCGCGAGCTGCCGCAGATGTGGTACCAGTTCCAGACCAAGATGCGCGACGAGCCGCGCCCCAAGGCCGGCCTGATGCGCACCCGCGAGTTCACCATGAAGGACTCCTACAGCTTCGACCTGGACCGGGCCGGGCTGGACGTGTCGTTCCGGGCGCACCGCGACGCGTACGTGCGGATCTTCGAGCGCCTGTCCGTCCCCGCCGTCCCGGCCGACGCGTCCAGCGGCGCGATGGGCGGCTCGGACTCCACCGAGTTCATCTGCCCGTCGCCCTCCGGCGAGGATCTCATCGTCCTGTGCCCGGAGTGCGGTTACGCCGCGAACATCGAGAAGGCTATGTCCCGGCTGGCCGCCGTCGATGATTCCGAACGGGTCGGGCTCCCCGCCGCTCCGGAGCCCTTCGCCACTCCGGGCGTGCGCACCATCGAAGATCTCGCCCAGCAGTACGACGCGCCCGCCGACCGGCAGATCAAGACGCTGGTGTACTTCCTGGACGACGTGCTCACCCTGGTGCTGTTGCGCGGCGACCACGCGCTGAACGAGCAGAAGCTCGCCGACGCCACCGGCGCGGCCGCCATCCGCCCGGCCCAGCCGGAGGAGATCCGCGAGGCGCTCGGCGCGCTGCCCGGCAGCCTCGGCGCGGTCGGGACAGTGCCTCCCGGTATCGGGGACCACCCGGTCATCGCGGACGAGGCGCTGCGCGGCCGGCGCGGCATGTTCACCGGCGCCAACACCGACGACACCCACCTGCGCGGCGTGGACGTCGAGCGCGACATCAGCGTGGGCCGCTGGGCCGGCCTGCGCGAGGTGGCGGCCGGCGACGCCTGCGTCAACTGCGGGCATGGTCTGGAGATAGAGCGCGGCATCGAGGTCGGGCACATCTTCAAGCTCGGCTACAAGTACTCCGACGCGATGGACATCCGGGTCTCCGGCCCGGACGGCAAGCCGGTCAAGCCGATCATGGGCTGCTACGGCATCGGCGTCGAGCGCGCCATGGCCACCATTGTCGAGGTCCACCACGACGACAAGGGCATGATCTGGCCGGTGGCGGTCGCGCCGTTCGAGGTCGTCGTGGTTGTCGCCACCCAGGACGACCCGGCCGTGGCCGAGGCGGGGGAGCAGGCGTACCAGGCGCTGCTCGACGCCGGTGTCGAGGTCATCGTGGACGACCGGCCGGTCCGGGCCGGCGTCAAGTTCAGCGACGCCGAACTGGTCGGCATCCCCTTCCGGGTCACCGTGGGCAAGCGCGGCCTGGCCGCGGGCACGGCCGAGCTCACCGACCGGGCCACCGGCTCGACCGTCCAGATCCCGCTGGACGACCTGGCCAAGCATGTCCGGGAGGCGGTGGCGGGGGGCTGAGATGGCGCAGACGGTCAAGTGGCTGCCGAAGCCGGAGAAGCACGACTACCAGGCGGCGGAGGACTACCTGTCGTTGATCATGCCGGCCAAGCGGGCCGCCGAGTACCGGAGGAAGCTCGCCGCCGCGCGCAACGACGTCACCCACCGCAAGGCCAAGGACATCCTGCGGGCCAGCCAGCTCGCCCTGCTCGGCGAAGATAACAAGCACGTAGCGTCGGACCTGCGCAAGGCCGCGTCCGGCGCGGCCCTGTCCCCGATCCTGCTGCTGCGCGGCGACGACACGCACCCGCTCATCGTCGCCGACGGCTATCACCGGGCCTGCGCCAGCTACTGGATCGACGAGAACACCGACATCCCCTGCACCCTGGTGTAGAGCATTCTGGTATAGAGCATCCCGGTGGTTTCAGAATCCGATGGCTTCGCGGAGCAGCAGGACGGTGCCGCGCCCGGGGTGGAATTCTGCGTTGAGGATGAGAAGGCGGTTGATGGCACTGGGTTGCCCGTAGGCCACCTGGGCGCGGGCGCTTTCCAGCGGGAGGCAGTGGTCTTCGACCCGGCGCAGCGCGGTGCTCAGGTCGGGTACCACCTTTTGCGCCTCCTGGGCTGGTCGTGCTGTCGTCGGCTCAGTAGTACGACGACACAGCTCTCCAGGATGTGAGCTACCGCTCCGGCCTCAGGCTGCTACGACGCCTGCCGGTCGCGGGCCTGGCGGTCCTTAGCCTGACAGCGCAGCGCCCGGAGCACGTCGTCGCGGCCCTCGAGGAGCAGCCTGCGCAGCGCGCCCGGCGGGTCGGCGGCCGCGATGTACTCGTCGGTCATCTGCACCGTCTGCTCGGAGATCGCGCCCACGGTGTAGGCGCCGCTGGCGAAGTCCTGCGCCATCGCCGAGGACCAGTTCCGCCACACGTCCCCGACCACGGCGAAGTACTTCTCCCGGTACGGGTTCACTAGCTGCGGCTGGTCCGGGTCGGCGAAGCCAGACAGCGTCGCCCGGAACGTGGCCAGCGGCAGCTCGCCCGAGACCAGCGCGTCCCAGGCCGCCTGCTTGGCCTCGGCGGTGGGGATGGCCGCCCGGCAGGCCACGGCGTGCCGCTCGCCCGCGTCGGTGGCGTCCCTGGCCAGCTCCGCGTCGATCTCGCCCGGGCCGAAACCGCGGTAACAACGGCTCACCAGCCGTCCGAGCAGCGCCCAGCGCAGGTCGGTGTCGACGGTGAGGCCGTCGAGCACCACCGAGCCGTCGAGCAGCCCGGCCAGCAGGGCCAGGTCGTCGGTTGTCGTGGCCGTCCCGGCGAAGGCCCGGACGTAGGCCAGCTGCGCGTCCGAGCCCGGCGTCGCCGCGTCCAGCAGGCCGCGCAGCGCGCCGGCCATCAGCTCCAGCCCGGCCTCCCGCCAGCCCGGGTCGGCGAACCGGCGCACCGCCTGGGCGGCCTGCCGCAGCAGCGTCTGCACCACGCTGATGTCGGCCACCGAGGACACCCCCGACACCACCAGCCGGACGTAGTCCCGCGCCGCCATCTCGCCGTCACGGCACATGTCCCAGGCGGCGGACCAGCACAGCGCCGCCGGCAGCGAGTCGGTGAACGCGCCGATGCTGCTGCTAGCCCGGGAGGACACAGTGCCCCCTGGGGACACCCCAGACCCCGATGGCCCGGAACCCCCCGAACCGATCAGCGTGCGCAGCGAGTGCTCGTCCAGCCGGATCTTGGCGTAGGTGAGGTCGTCGTCGTTGACCAGGACCAGGTCGGGCCGAGGCTGCCCGGCCAGCTCGGGCACCACCGTGCGCGGGCCGGCCACGTCGGTCTCGACGCGGTGCCGGCGTACCAGGCCTTCGGCGGTCAGGTCGTACAGCCCGATGGCGATGCGGTGCGAGCGGAGCACCGGATGGGTGGCGGGCGCCTCCTGCTCGACCGCGAACTCGGTGAACCTGCCCCCGTCGTCCAGCGAGTACGACGGCCGCAGCGTGTTCACCCCGGCGGTCTGCAGCCACTGCTCCGACCACGCGGCCAGGTCACGGCCCGAGGTTTCCTCGAGGGCAGCCAGCAGGTCGGCCAGCGTCGCGTTCCCCCAGGCGTGCGCGGCGAAGTATTTCCGCACGCCGTCCAGGAAGTTCTCCCGCCCGACGTAGGCCACCAGCTGCTTGAGCACGGCCGCGCCCTTGGCGTAGGTGATCCCGTCGAAGTTCACCTCCACCGCCTCGATGTCACCGATATCGGCCGCGATCGGGTGGGTAGAGGGCAGCTGGTCCTGGCGGCAGGCCCAGGCCTTGTACAGCTGCGCGAACGTGGTCCAGGCGGCCGTCCACCGGGTCGCCTCGGCCTGCGCCAGCGTGCCGGCCCAGGTGGCGAACGACTCGTTCAGCCACAGGTCGTCCCACCAGCGCATGGTGACCAGGTCGCCGAACCACATGTGCGCCAT
>Ga0070699_100001203_pt1 | contig 23916 bp, 21 predicted proteins | sample KBSK1503metaG_FD_65473 | JGI IMG/M metagenome (GOLD analysis project Ga0070699, IMG submission 65473) | Corn, switchgrass and miscanthus rhizosphere microbial communities from Kellogg Biological Station, Michigan, USA - KBS K1-50-3 metaG | ecosystem: Host-associated > Plants > Roots >...
GACGTGGGAGGCAAGTTGAAGATTGAATCAGAACCAGCGCGAGCTAACCAGAGTGTGTTCATGTTCTTGTCGTCGTCGACAGTGGAAACCGTATAGACCACCCACTGACCGTTAGGGGATATCTGGACATCGTTGACAGTTGCGACACGCAGGATGTCAGCGGGCGCCATTGGCCGGCGTGGCTGAGCTGAAACTGCAGCGATCGCCGCCAATAGGATAAGTGTTGTTAAAACAATCCTGGTCGTCTTCATTGTCTTCATAGATTCTCCGGATGCCTCGGCCTTGCGCCGTGGAGACTCATGCTCGCTACTATCGGGAAGCAATAGAATCTTCCGAGATGCCACGGGCTGGCCCCGTGGAGCTTTATGTTTGCTGCTCTTGGTCCACAAGTTAGCGGTTGCTGGAGCAGCTGACGTGAACCTCCACTGCTCAAGGCCGTGGCATCCTAAGTCTATTCCGATTCTCTTCGTAGCGACAAACGTGAGTCTCCACGGCGCAAGGCCGTGGCATCTGTCTGCGTTTCACACAGTCTCGGGCAACGGCTGGGTTCTTGACGTGAGCGCAAAGGTAGTTGACCCAAGGTTGGCAACAACTCGCCGCAGTGAAACGACAAGAAGCTCGTGAGGCAGATTTATTTTGGCGTCGGCTTTGGCGTAGGTTTCGGCTCTTCGATCTTGAGACTGTTCCGTACAAGATCCCAGGCACTCGCAAACTTCTTGAGCTCGTTATCTGGTCCAAAGAAGGTAAGCACTACCACTCGCTGCCCAACTAAGGCCCAACAGATATGTGCTGCACCTGGCACACCACCGAGAGCGGCCGTTATCTTCACTCCCTCAGCCTTCAACCCCCCGATGTCGTTGCTATCGGGAGCTCGCTGCGGATGCCCGCCCATGTCCTCAAACTGTTTCGCAGTGCCTTCAATATAGGTATCGATAAGCTTACTTCGCGCGTCGCCCATTTTCTCGGCCGTGATGCGGCCGCGATGAACGAAAACCTTGATCTGGGCGTCGGCGTCAGCGCGCGTAAGTGCCAACTGTTGCGCATCTGAATTACTGCCGTCTACGAGAGACCATCCTGACGGATAATCAAATGAGAATCCGTCTTTATTAAAATGTTTGGCATCACTCGGAGAAACCTGGGCCGCGGCAAAACCGGAGCAAGCTATCAGAAGCGCAAAGATTTGGAAGACATTACTGCTGACATTCATCTTATTCTCCATATGTACGATAATTTCTAATCTTGATGCTACTTTAGCAACTCCAATTGTTCGTTCAGCAACTCCCAAACTTCTCGGACATGCTTCTCCGTGGTCCGAATGTTGCCGATGGAGAGACGCAAGGTAAGTGTATCGTTCAGACGCGTGTGCGAGAGCAATGCTTTGCCGGTGCCGTTGACGCCGTGCATGATGGCTTCGTTGAGAATTTCCAAACGTTTTGCCCGAATGTCTTCTGTCTCTCCCTCGCGCCGAGGACGTGCTCGGAAACAAACGAGAGCAAGCGGTAATGGTGCAAGTAATTCCCAATCGGGCGATTTTTCGATCCACGACGCGAACAATTGGGCCAGCCGGCAATGTTCACGTATGCGAGCCGCCAACCCATCGTGGCCGAAGTAGCGAATAATCATCCAAAGCTTCAACGCGCGAAAGCGACGGCCCAGTTGGACTCCATAGTCCGATCCGCTGCGCACCTTTTCCTGTTCGGGTGTACGCAGATATTCCGGAACCAATGAAAACGCGCGCCGCAGCAGATCCATGTGGCGACAATAAAGTACCGAAAGATCGAAAGGAACGAAGAGCCACTTGTGCGGATTCACAACCAGCGAGTCTGCGCGCTCGCATCCGTTTAGAATGTGACACAGTTCCGGCACAACTGCTGCCGAACCGGCGTAGGCAGCATCAACGTGTAACCACAACTTATGTCTCTCGCAAATTGGAACGATTTCCGGTACCGGGTCGATGCTCGACGTTGACGTTGTGCCCACGGTAGCTACCACGCAAAAAGGTACGTAGCCGTCATTTTTATCTTCCTCAATTGCCGCCGCCAAAGCCCGCGCGTCCATACGAAATTCGGAGTCAGTCGGAATCTTTCGCAAGCCTCGTTGGCCCAGACCGAGTGTTATGACCCCTTTTTCAATTGAGGAATGCGCTTGTTCCGAAATGTAGACCCGCAGCAGCGGTAAGTCCGGACGACCACTCATTCCTTCTTCGCGAATATGCCTTTCCACACCTTCTCGCGCAGCCGCTATCGCATGCATGCTCGACACGGAAGCAGTGTCGTAGATGATCCCGCTCATTCCCGCATCGAGACCCATCATCTGCCGTAGCCAATCGAGCGCTACCTCCTCCAATTCGGTTGACGCCGGCGATGTGCGCCAAAGCATCGCCTTGTTGTCAAAGGCTGCCCCCAACAACTCACCAAAGATTCCGGGCGCTGAAGTGGAGGTAGCAAAGTAAGCAAAGAATGAAGGATGGCTCCAGTGGGTTAAAGCCGGCACGATGAGCCTATCGATATCACCGATAATCTTCTCCATAGGCTCGCCCTGTTGCGGCGGATTGGACGGAAGTTGCGCTTTCAAATCGCCGGGTTCGATCTGGGCCAGTACAGGCAGATCTTCAATGCGGTCGAAATAGTCGGCGATCCAATCGATCAGTTCGTGCCCAAAGCGACGGAAGTCTTCTCTGTTCATGTCGCCCAACTCGGGCGCGATGTGACTTTGAGGAGAATTAGCTGTTTTCACGGCGCCATATCTTACATTTTCTGGACAGATCAGTTGAAATCGGTATAATGCGCGCACCCGCTCGTTCACGGTTAACCTGCTCTCAGCGTGGCGGCTGTGGTACGTTAATTCACTCGCGTTTAGACAGCAAGTAAATAGCTCGAGCTCGCAGACGAAAAACGAGGAGCCCGGAGAAGACTATGGCCGACGCGGTTTGGGGCGGACAAAAAACGCAAACCGGATTCATTCGTGGGCTGGGATTGCTCGATTCGACGATGATCGTTGCCGGATCCATGATTGGGTCCGGCATTTTTATTGTATCCGGAGGCATCTCAAAACAAGTTGGGGCGCCTGCCTGGTTGCTCGTCGTTTGGATCGTCACGGGACTATTGACACTCATGGCGGCGCTTTCTTATGGCGAGTTGGCGGCAATGATGCCTAAGGCCGGTGGACAGTATGTGTATCTGCGCGAAGCTTTCTCGCCGATGTGGGGATTTCTTTACGGCTGGACCCTCTTTCTGGTAATTCAAACCGGCACGATCGCCGCAGTTGCCGTCGGCTTCGCTCGCTATCTGGGAGTCTTGGTTCCGTCTGTGGGCGAAAACAAGTACCTGATTGCGCCAATTACAATCAGCGCTAACTATGCGATTTCGCTTTCCAGCGCGCAGGTGGTGGGACTGCTGTTAATTGTCTTGCTCACCTTCATGAATACGCGCGGCTTGAAGCTTGGCAAACTGGTGCAGAACACTTTTACGATTACGAAAATCGTGGCGCTGATCGCACTAATCTTACTTGGCTTGCTAATTGGCTCGCGGACCGGCGCGCTAAAAGCAAACTTCAGCGACCTTTGGACCGTTCGCGGCCAACTCGACGATTTCGGAGGTGGTTTAACTGCAGCCACGGCGTTCGGACTTTTCGTCGGTATCTGCGTCGCGCAAACCGGCTCGCTGTTTTCCGCTGACGCCTGGAATAACATCACCTTCACGGCTGGAGAAGTAAAGAATCCCAAACGTAACATTCCATTGTCACTCGCTTTCGGCACCGGCATCGTCATTACTTTGTATCTGCTTGCCAACGTCGCCTATCTCGCTACCTTACCCTTTGAAAAACTTCAGGGCGCGGATCGCGTAGCCACCGACACCATGAACGTAATCTCTTCCGGACGCGGCGCCATTATCATGGCCGTGGGCATCATGATTTCCACTTTCGGCTGCAATAACGGTCTTATCCTGGCGGGTGCGCGCGCCTACTACGCGATGGCCCGTGATGGATTGTTCTTCAAAGCAGTGGGACGACTAAACGACAAACACGTGCCCCTGTGGGGTTTGATTGTTCAAGGCATCTGGTCGGCTTTGCTGATTCTCCCACGTACTATCAAGCACGATGCGGCCGGTAACGTCACAGGTTACGGAAACCTCTACGGTAATCTTCTTGATTATGTCATCTCAGCGGCACTCATCTTTTACATTCTGACCATTGCCGGTATCTTTCGACTGCGTCAGACCCGACCCAATGCCGAACGTCCGTACAAAGCATTTGGCTACCCCGTAATTCCTATTCTCTACATGATCGGAGCGAGCGTAATCCTGATAGTACTTTTTATTTACCAAACAGCTACAACATGGCCCGGTCTGATCATAGTGCTGACAGGCATTCCCGTTTATTTCGTGTGGCGCAAGTTGGGCGTTCCTATGCCCGACCTGCCCTCGACTACGATGGCCGAAGAAGAAATTTGATTGAAGCGGTGATGGGCGGCAGCTAGAAGGTCTCCTTTTCTAAAACCTGTTAATTCGAGTTAGTAATCCTGAGGTAGACTCGAGAGCAAACTCTTACGCTCTCTCCAAATAAGAGAGGAAAATGAATGGCAAGCAAACTATTCGCAACTAAACCACTCAGCTTGTTGCTCGAAGAGATGCAGGGTGAAAACCGCTTGCGCCGGGTGCTTGGACCAGTACAATTGACCGCGCTCGGCGTCGGCGCAATTATCGGAACTGGCATCTTTATTTTGACCGGTGTTGCAGCTCACGATCGGACGGGGCCTGCGCTCATGCTCTCGTTTGTAATGGCCGGACTCGCTTGCGTCTTCGCTGCCCTCTGCTATGCAGAGTTTGCTTCGATGGTCCCGGTCGCCGGCTCGGCTTACACCTATGCATATGCGACCTTAGGTGAACTGTTCGCCTGGATCATCGGCTGGGATTTAGTGCTCGAATACGCGGTGGGTTCAGCAACGGTTGCCCACGGCTGGTCGGCACACTTCCAGGAGTTTATTCCGATATTTCATGAAGGCCTGCCGTTCATTCCTGCGAAAATACCGGCTGCATTTCATACGGCGCCTTACAATTATTGTGTAAACGTCGGAACAGGATGCCCACACACTGGATTCGTCCCAACCGGGTCGTACTTTGATCTGCCGGCAGTGCTCATTACTTTTATCCTCACGATAGTCCTCGTTAAGGGAATCAAGGAGAGCGCTACTTTCAATGCCATCATGGTGGCGGTGAAGTTAGTGATCGTGCTCATGGTAATCGGAATTGGGGTATTCCTCATCAATCCAGCTAACTGGCATCCATTTGCTCCGTACGGTTACACGGGAGTCAGCTTTTTTGGACATACCATCTTTGGCGAGACGGCGCAAGGTGGCCAACCTTTAGGCATGTTTGCCGGCGCTGCGATCATCTTCTTCGCGTATATCGGTTTCGACTCGGTGTCGGTCCACTCCGAAGAAGCGAAAAATCCCGCTAAGGATGTGCCTGTCGGCATCATAGCGTCTCTGATTATCTGCACAATTCTCTATATAGCCGTCTCAGCGGTGCTAACGGGAATGGTGCCTTACAAAGACATCAACATCGATGCCCCCGTTGTCGACGCGTTCAGACGAGCCGGTTTGGTTTGGATGCAGTATCTTGTGGCCGCCGGCGCAATGACCGGCATCACGTCAGTACTCCTCGTGATGATGCTTAGCCAACCGCGCGTGATGCTGGCGCTGGCGCGCGATGGACTGGTGCCTAAAGGTTTCTTCGGGGACATCCACCCTAGGTTTCGCACGCCCTGGAAATCCACCATCCTAACAGGTCTCTTCGTCGCCTCGATGGCGGGATTAATACCACTAAGTATTCTGGCGGAAATGACAAGCATCGGCACGTTGTTCGCGTTCGTGATTGTTTGTGGCGCCGTATTGGTCATGCGTAAAACAAATCCAAATGCAAATCGCCCATTCCGCGCCCCATTTGTGCCGCTTATCCCGATTCTTGGTATTCTGACCTGTCTCCTGCTAATGTTCTCGCTGCCGGCAGAGAACTGGTATCGATTGATCATTTGGCTTATCGCCGGCTTAATCATTTACTTCTTGTACGGCAGACGACACAGTGTGATGTCGCATCAACGCCATCTCGCACATGAGCTCGCCGCACACGGCGCGAGCCCCCAAGCTGTGGGTGATCCGGATGCGCCACCGAGTAGCCCTGCTGCTCCCGTCGACTCCAGGATCAAACCTGAGTAGTCCGAAAGACGCAGGTTGGCTTGTTGGTTTTGAGGGGCTGAGCTTTAGAGTTCAGCCCTTATCACTTGGAATGAACCCGTTTGTTTGTCCGACAAACTTCGGTTTGTCGATGGCCAATTCTTTGGCTCTGATCTGTGCGACGCGACGCCGAACCCGCGCCTCCCTCATTGTCCTACCACTGTTTGCTCTAATTCTCTTCGCCAGCTCCTGCCAACAACAGCAGCCCGAAGCCGCGCGAGACCGCAGCACAATAAAGATCGGATTCTTCGGAGACCTGTCAGGTCCAACTTTCAACTTCGGCGAGTCTGCAAAAAACGGGATACTCATGGCGGCCGATGAGATTAATCTAGAGGGAGGAATCAACGGCCGCAAGATCGATGTGGTTATTGAGGACGATCGCGGCAGCCCGGAACGGGCAGCGACACTCGCTAGCAAACTCATCGTGGAAGACAAAGTCGTCGCGATCATTGCTGGCGGCACATCCGGTAACAGCCGTGCCGCCGCTCCCGAGGCACAGTCAGCGAGGATTCCCCTCATCTCCCCATCGTCGACCGACCCTTCTGTCACCCTGGCGGGAGACTATATTTTTCGCGCATGCTTCGTCGATGCCTTTCAAGCTGAGGTGATGGCAAAGTTTGCAATTAACACATTGAAGGCAAAAAAGGCGGCCATCTTTTTTGATTTCAATTCACCATATGGACGCGGCCTGACCGACTATTTTGAACTGAGCTTTGCGAAGCAGGGCGGGCAGATTGTTGGCAAGCAGTCGTATATGCAAGGCGATATCGACTTTAGAGGTCAGTTAAGCTTGATACAGGCAGAGAATCCCGATGTCATTTACATCCCAGGCTACTATAGCGACGTTGCAATCATTGCAAAACAAGCGCGGCAACTGGGACTGGGACAACCCCTGCTCGGTGGAGACGGATGGGATGCTCCGGAACTTTGGCAACTTGGTGGCGATGCTTTGAATGGATCGTACATTTCCACTCACTACTCAGTAGACGATCCTTCGCTGGTGATTCAACAGTTTGTGCGCGAATACAAACAGCTCTACGGAAATCTTTTGCCTGACGCTCATGCGGCCCTGGCCTATGACGCAACTCGAGTGCTGGCGGATGCGATTGCGCGTGCGAATTCAACCGAGGGCGAGAAGCTGCGTGCGGCACTCGCAGAAACGAGGAATTTCTCAGGAGTCACCGGCGTCATCAGCATGGACGCAAATCGTAACGCAGTTAAGCCGGCTGTTGTGTTGAAACTTCAGGACGGCAGATCCATCTATCAGGATACAATCCAACCCGAGCCCGTTGCGCCGTTGCCGTCACCTGGCGTCTCGTCCAGCCCACCAAAGAAGAAGTGATCATCTTTCATTCTCATCGATCGACGGTTTTTAGAGTTTCTTAGCCTGCGTTTCTGTATTTAGCTTACCGCGCGCAAAGGCGAGAGCCTTGCCGACCTGCTCTGGTGAAGTTCCACCCACTTGAGACTTGGCTTTTAAAGTCTGTTCAAGCGACAGTGCTTGATAAACGTCCTCATCAATGAGCGGAGAAAAAGATTGGAGGTCCGTTAAAGACAATCCCTCGAGTTCGAGTCCGAGCTCAATCCCATGCACAACAGCTCGGCCAACAATCTCGTGTGCCTCCCGAAATGGTACCCCTTTGCGCACCAGATAATCTGCCAGGTCTGTGGCATTCATGTAACCGGTTGCGGCCGCCGCATGAGCCCGCTCCTCGTTAATGCGGATGTTGCCGAGCACCGTGGCCGTAACTTGCAGACAACCACTGACTGTGTCGAACGAATCGAACACCGCCTCTTTGTCTTCCTGCATGTCCTTATTGTAAGCGAGAGGTAAGCCTTTCAAGGTCGTCAATAATCCTTGCAGATGACCAAACACGCGCCCGGCTTTGCCACGCACCAACTCCATGGAATCCGGATTCTTCTTCTGTGGCATCAAGCTCGAACCCGTTGCAACGGCGTCGCTCAGTTCGAAGAAACCAAATTCAGTGGTTGAGTAGACAATGATGTCCTCGGCGAGTCGCGACAGGTGCACCATGACGAGCGAGCATGCGCCAATAAACTCGACGCAGAAATCGCGATCGCTCACGCCGTCAAGACTGTTGCGCGACACTCTCTCAAATCCCAACTCCTTTGCTAATTGCTCACGGTCAATCGAAAAAGAAGTACCAGCCAGGGCAGCTGATCCAAGGGGCAAGACGTTTACCCGGCGACGAACATCGACCAGCCGTTCGCGGTCGCGCGCAAGCATCTCAAAATATGCCAGACACCAGTGGGCCAGGAGCACCGGTTGAGCGCGCTGCAGATGCGTGTAGCCCGGAATCGCCATCAGCCGATTGGCTTCCGCGAAATCAAGTAGGGATGTTTGCGCGTCGCGCAAGCGCTCGGACAGATCGTCAATTGCCTGCCGCAACCAGAGTCGCAAATCGGTAGCTACCTGGTCATTGCGGCTGCGTCCCGTGTGAAGCTTGCGGCCAGTGTCGCCTGCCATTTCGAGAAGATGCGCCTCAATGAAAGTGTGGATGTCTTCCTGTGGCCATTTATCAAAATACTCCGGATGCCCCTTTCCCTGCTCGAGTATGACTCGCAACGCCTTCGTGATTGTAGCCGCTTCGTGATCCGTCAATACTCCCGCGCCGAGCAACCCGTTGCAATGAGCTATAGACGCGCGTATCTCCGCCTCGAATAGTCTCCTATCAAAGCTGAATGAACGATTGAAATCCGCAAAGGCCGGATCCGTCTTCCCCGTGAATCGGCCACCCCAAAGATTTTTCGCCTCCGCCATCGCGCCTCCGCTCTCGCACACGAGTTAGTGTCTTAATTTGAGATTGTCTTAGTGCATTTCTCGGTGTTCTCGGAGAACCCGTTGACCATAAAACAACTTCCGTGCTAGTTTATGCATCTATGCAGGGAATATGCAAGGACGCTGCATATATCTAGCTTTTTGGCAAACAGGTGAACAAGCACCAGCGACAGCAAAAGATTTTGAGTTTAATTCGTGCCAAACCTGTCGGCACCCAGGAAGGGTTGCGCTCTCTACTCGAACGTTCCGGCGTACCGGCCACGCAATCGAGTGTATCTCGCGATCTTGAAGAGCTCGGCATCGTAAAGCACCGCGGCCGTTACACTCTGCCGCATTCAAACGGCGCTGCTGTGCGTGGCTTGCTCAGCGTGGAACAAGCCGGAGAAACCCTGGTAATTGCACGCACGGAACCGGGACTGGCATCGGCAGTTGCCGTGGAGATCGACGCCGCCACGATGCCGGAGATTGTTGGAACGATTGCCGGTGAAGATACTATTTTCATCGCTGTGCGTGAGCAGAAAGCCCAGCGTGCAACGATAAAGAAGATTTGGGAATTATTTGGAAGATAATTTAGTACTTCGTGCCTGTGCTTTGTACTTTGTACTTTGTGCTTTGCATTTACCTTTCCAAAGACAATGACTGCGGTGGAATAGAGAACAAAGTACAAAGCACAAATCCAAGTACAAAGCACAAAAAAAGTAACTAACTAACATGAAACAAAGGATCAACAAGATAGTTCTAGCCTATTCCGGCGGTCTTGACACTTCGGTAATGCTTCGCTGGCTAAAGGACAACTACGGCTGCGAGGTCGTTTGCTATTGCGCGGATGTCGGTCAGGGCGCGGAAATGGAGGGCCTCGAAGCGAAGGCATTGGAAACAGGAGCAGCAAAACTCTACGTCGAAGACTTACGCGAAGAGTTTGTGCGCGAATATGTTTGGACGGCGGTGAAAGCCAACGCCGTTTACGAAGGCGTCTATCTGATGGGCACGTCGCTCGCTCGTCCGGTTATAGCTAAACGCCAAATCGAGATTGCTCAACAAGAGCGTGCTGACGCGGTAGCTCATGGTGCAACCGGCAAAGGTAATGATCAGGTCCGCTTCGAGCTGACTTACTACGCGTTGGAGCCGAACATTAAAGTCATTGCGCCCTGGCGTGAGTGGGATTTCAAGGGCCGCACCGATCTGATTGCATATGCAAAGCAGCACAAGATCCCAGTAACGGCCACCGCGGAGAAACCTTACTCGACCGATGCCAATCTCATGCATATATCCTACGAAGGAGGGATACTCGAAGACCCATGGGCCGAACCGCCTGAGAACATTTTTCAACTGACGCGCTCTCCGGAAGATGCGCAGCCTGAAGCGCAACTCGTTGTGCTGTCCTTTGAACGCGGCGAACCTGTGGCGATCGACGGAGAAAAACTCGGTGCGGTTGAACTGCTTGAGACTCTAAACAAATTTGGCGGGAACCATGGTATCGGCCGTGTGGATGTCGTAGAAAATCGTTTTGTCGGCATTAAGTCGCGCGGCGTTTACGAAACACCGGGAGTCACGATTCTGCAGGCGGCCCACAGGGCTTTGGAATCGATCACTCTTGACCGTGAAGTGATGCACCTGCGTGATTCGCTGGGGGTAAAGTTTGCAGAAAGTGTCTACTACGGGTTCTGGTTCGCTCCGGAGTTTCGCTTGCTGCGCAACCTGATTGATGAAACACAATTGAATGTGACCGGTGACGTTCGGGTCAAGCTTTACAAAGGCAATGTAATTGTCCTTGGACGTCGATCGCCTTATTCGTTGTACGACGAGAGCGTGGCCACCTTCGAAGCTGACACTGTCTATAACCAGCGGGACGCTGAAGGGTTTATAAAACTCAACGCGCTTAGGTTGAGAATGCGAGGTGGACAATGAGGAAGGAAATGACACAAAACCCCGAGGCTAATTCTCAACCGATCAGCATCATCGATGTCGACAAGATTGGCTCGGCCACTTCGCCACTCCATCTTGCGAGGACGGTTGCCGTGGTTCCCTCAAACGGGTCGCCAACTGCCGGCGACGTGGTCGCCGTACGTGCGCTTACGGACAGCGCTACCTACAACATGCTTGAATTGCCAAGTGGGCGGCTAGCGAAAATCAATCCCGGCGATCTGTTGCTCGGCGTACTCGGACGGCGCCGCGCTTTGAAAGGATTTGTCGGAGACGTTCCCGAGAGTCTCCAGGCCGGGGATCATCTGCACTTGCTAAACATGGGTGGTGTCATCGGTTGCTGTACCGGACATCATTCGAGTCTCGGCGATGCCATCAAGGTTGAGGTGATTGGTTTGGTTTGTCATGAAGAAGGGCGCGTACTTAACATCGCCGACGCAGCGCTGCCCGCTCAAGCTAATCTGGGCGAAACCGCGCCTATTGTAATGATTGCAGGCACAAGCATGAACAGCGGAAAGACCTACGCCGCCACGGAATTGATTAAGCAGGCAACACGCGCCGGCCTAAAAGTCGCCGCCGCAAAACTCTCCGGAGTGGCTTGCCTGCGTGACACATTGAACATGGCGGATCACGGAGCAGTAGCGACAGCGAGTTTTCTCGATTGCGGACTTCCTTCCACGGTAGACGCCGGAGACCTCGCACCGATTGCGAGAGCAATTATCGCCCGCTTGAATGAAAGCGGCCCCGATCTCATCATAATCGAGATGGGGGACGGTATTCTTGGTGGTTACTCGGTGGAATCGATATTCGAAGATCGTGAATTGCGCGAGGCAACGGCAGCCCTGGTATTCTGCGCCTCCGACTATGTGGGTGCCTGGGGTGGCATTGACTTGCTGCGCCGCCGCGGCATTGAAATCGATGTCATTGCCGGGTCGGTTACGGATTCGCAGATGGGCGAAGACTACATCAAGAAGGAGTTTGGCGTGCCTGCCGCCAACGCGCGCCGAGATGGGACAGCAATGTTTCAGCTGATCAGTTCGAAAGTCGAAACGGCACGTTCGAAGGTTATTGTTTAGGAAAGTTAAGCAACGATGGCAAGCGATAGAATTCGGATAGGGATCTTCGGTGGCTCAGGGTATGGCGGAGCAGAGTTGCTGCGCATACTGCTGCAGCACCCTGATGCCGAAGTTGCTTTAGTGACGGCAAATGAACAGGCCGGAAAACGGGTCGGCGAAGTTCATCGCAATCTCTATGGCCTCACAGATCTTGTATTCAGCGATGCGCCTCACAACCTGAACTCGCTGGACAGTCTAGATTGCATCTTCCTCGGTCTGCCGCACGGTCAGGCAATGGAGATCGTTCCCGGCTTGCCCGCAACGCTGAAGGTGATCGATCTATCAGGTGACTTTCGTTTGCGAGACCGGAAGATATTTGAAGAACACTATGACCGCGCACACACGGCGATGGACACACAGGAGCGATTCGTCTACGGCTTGACCGAAATCAATCGCGAGAAAATCAAGAATGCACGATTAATCGCAAATCCTGGTTGTTTTGCCACGGCCACTTTGCTGGGCTTAGCACCACTGGTGGCAGCGAACATGATTAATGGTCGCGTAGTCGTGGACGCAAAGACCGGCTCTTCGGGATCTGGTAACAAGCCCGCGGCAAATACACACCATCCCCAGCGCATGAATTCGTTTTACGCCTACAAGCCTTTTACCCACCAGCATGTCCCGGAGATCGAACAGGAACTGCAGAACGTGGGCGACTGGTCGAGTGAACTGGTGTTCATGACCCATTCATTGCCCGTTGCGCGCGGAATTTTTGTTTCAATTTATGCCGAAGCAAAGAGCGTGCTCACTCAGGAACAACTGCTGGCCACTTTTGCAGACTTCTATCAAAACTCTTTCTTCGTTCGGTTGGTCCAGGGTTCGCCGGATATCAACTGGGTAAAGACTACTAACTTTTGCGATATCGGTTTTGCTGGGCGTGAGAAGCAGGTTGTTGTGTTTTCGGCGATCGACAACCTGGTGAAAGGCGCCGCCGGGCAGGCAGTGCAGAACATGAATTTGATGTTTGGTCTGGATGAGAAGACCGGCTTGATGTTGCTGGGAACGAATCCGTAGGGGTCAGTTGTCAGTTGTCAGTTGCTCTTGTTTAGTCCAGGTGGCCACGACAATCGAGAAGGTAATACGGGCAACGGACTACTGACTACTGACAAAGTCTCTCGAGAATAAAATGGCTTTCACGACTGTCCCAATCAAACCGGCCATTGAGGTTGCCGATCTCGATAGGATTGACGTTCGCGTTGGGACAATCTTATCGGTTGACGATGTAGAAGGTTCGGACAAACTAATAAAACTTAAGGTCTCGTTCGGTGATCACCAGAGAACCATTATCGCAGGGATAAAGCAGGAGCGAGCAAACCCAAAAGAGATAGAAGGCCAGCAGGCGTTGTTTGTAGTCAATCTGCCTCCAAAGAAGATGCGTGGCCATATCTCGGAAGGCATGTTGTTCGACATCGGCTATGCGGACGGATTAACTCCGGTACTTGCAGTACCAGAAAAGCAGATACCAGACGGTGCGAGGGCAGGATGAACGTAGAAACGGGAGCGTCATTTGCAGACATCTCAGCGAGCGAAGAACGCTTTCAACTTGCGACTTACAAGAAGATGCCTATCGCTGCCGAACGCGGCGAGGGAGCCTGGGTCTACACGAGCAATGGTCAAAAATACCTCGACCTTTATGGTGGCCATGCCGTGGCCGGCACCGGCCATTGTCATCCACACGTTGTTGCTGCAATTCGCGCGCAGTCTGAGAAGCTGCTCTTCTATTCGAACCTGGTCTATTCAGAAACGCGTGCTCGCGCCGCAGAACAACTGGTTGCACTCGCTCCCTCATCGCTGACAAAAGCCTTCTTCTGCAATTCGGGTACGGAGGCAAATGAAAACGCCATGCGCATGGCGCGGCTGTCAACCAGAAGGGCGAACATCATCTCCTTCTCAGGTGGCTTTCATGGACGCACCGCCGATGCAATCAGCGGCACATTCCTTGGTAAGTATCGTGAGATCGGAAAACCGAATGTTCCGGGTCACCTCGAAGCTGAGTTTGGAAACATCGACGCCGTGCGCCAACTTGCGGACGATTCAATTGCGGCAATTATGCTCGAGCCGATCCAATCGATGGCCGGCGTGCGCATGGCCGAGCCTGAGTTTTATCGTGAGTTGCGTCGATTGTGTGACGAGCGCGGGATAGTTTTAATTTACGATGAAGTACAGACAGGTGTGGGCCGGACTGGCGAATGGTTTTTTGCGGGCCACGCCGCGGGCGCTGATGTTGTGCCGGACATCGTCACGCTGGCAAAAGCCCTTGGCAGTGGCATTCCCGTCGGGGCTTGTCTCGTTTCTGAGGCCATTGCCTCACATATTAAAGAGAATGATCTGGGAACTACCTTTGGTGGTGGAATGATCGCGATGGCCGCGATTACCGCGACGCTGGACGCGATTGAACATGATGGTATGTTGGCTAATGTGAAAATAGTCGAGACCTACTTACGAAAGCGATTGAAAGAACTCGGCCAAGTGGTGCGCGTGCGGGGTTTGGGTTTCTTGCTGGGAATCGAATTTGCGGACAAGGCCGCATCAACACACAAAGCTCTGTTGGATCGCCACATCATTACCGGCACTTCAAGTGATCCAAATGTGCTGCGCTTGTTGCCGCCACTGTGTTTGCAACATCAAGAGGTCGATCTGTTTGTCGACACGCTGGGAGAGATTTTCTCCGACCAGTGACCATTTGCTTGCCAATACGGAACCAGGAGCGGTAGCGACTGCACTCAAGTTTCACGACGAATCAAGGTAGAAGTTCGCTACTCGCTCACGACCTAACGATTAGAACCGAGCACTAATTTGGATTCGTATGCCGTGGGTTTCATAGTTGAGTGCGGTCGCTACCGCTCCCGGTTCTGTAATTGAGTGATTGAACCGTCTAGCTGCCAGCTCCAGGATTTCAGACTGACGATGAAGAATTTTCTGACCACCGCCGCTTTGAGCCGCGATGAACTCGATCAACTTATCGAGTCGGCGCTGCGCTTCAAGCACGGCGACACCAAGACCAAGCCGCTGTCCGGCAAGTCGGTAGCGCTGGTCTTTTTCAATCCCAGTTTGCGCACGCGCGCCTCAATGCAGGTCGGCGTTTATGAACTGGGTGGTAATCCTGTTGTGCTCGAGCCGGGCGGGACCAGTTGGACGCTCGAACATCGAAATGATGCTGTGATGGATGCTGACAAGACAGAGCATGTCGCAGAGTTTGTGCGAGTGCTCGAACGATACTGTGCCGCAATCGGTGTCAGAACTTTCGCTGCGCTGAAGAATTGGGAAGAAGATCGAACAGATCCGGTGCTGAATGCTTTTGCCAAATACTCGAGCGTGCCGATTATTAATCTCGAGTCGGCGATGAACCACCCTTGTCAGGCACTGGCAGACATGATGACGATTCGCGAAAAATATGGGGCAGGACGCAAGCGGGTTGTTCTTACCTGGGCATGGCATCCGAAGCCTTTGCCGATGGCCGTGCCCAACAGCTTCGCGTTGGCGGCAGCGCAGATGGGCCATGATCTCGTTATCACCCACCCGGCTGGTTATGAACTTGACAGCGAGTTAATGGAGACGGTTAGAAAAGAAGCGATGGTCGCCGGCGGTAGTCTGACCGAAACCAACGATATCGAGGTGGCGTTTACAGGAGCTGAGGTCATCTACGTCAAGAGCTGGGGAGCCAAACAGTTCTACGGCGAGCCGGAAAAAGATGTTGCTGAACGCGCGCAGCATCGTCATAAGTGGATTGTGGATGACCAGAAGATGGCACGCACAGACAATGCTATCTTTATGCACTGCTTGCCTGTGCGACGAAATGTGATCGTAACTGATAGCGTCATCGACTCGCCGGCGTCGGTGGTAATTGACGAGGCCGAAAACAGATTGCACGTGCAGAAGGCGATACTCGGGGCAATAATTTCTGCTTAGGTCTTTGTTCTTTGTACTTTGTACTTTGTACTTTGTGCTTTGATGTGCTTTGAAATTCTTGCTCAAGTGTGAAAAGGCTCAACTACAAAGAACAAAGCACTAAGTACAAAGTTCCAGCGCTCAAGAAAGTTCCAGCGCTCAAGAAAGTTCCAGTTTCAACATTTTTATGAATGAAATCCGCCCGGAAGTCGACAATCAACTCCGTCTCGATCTGCTGCGCGAGGCGCTGCCTTACATTCAGCGTTTCCAAAATCAGACTTTTGTAGTCAAGCTCTCGGGCAAAGCTACCGAGAATCACGACAATCTCAATTCCCTGGCTGAGGAACTGGCGCTCTTGCATCAGGTGGGCATACGCATCTGCGTGGTCCATGGCGGTGGCAAGCAACTCAGTGAACTGGCATCGAAGATGGGTGTCGCGCAGACGATCATCAACGGTCGTCGCGTCACAGACGATGCTACGCTCGAAATGGCAAAGATGATCTTCGCCGGGAAAATCAACACCGATATTCTTTCAGCGCTGCGTCACCGCCGCGTGGAAGCTGTCGGCCTATCAGGCGTTGATGGCAACATCGTGCACGCAGAGCGCCGGCCGCCAAAGGAAATTCTCAATCGCGCAACAGGGGAACACGAGCGCGTTGACTTCGGTAATGTAGGCGACGTGGTTGAGATCAACACGCGTCTGCTCACAGTCCTGCTGGACCACGGTTATCTTCCGGTCATCTCATCGCTGGGAGCCGACGCGGAAGGCACGGTCTTCAACATTAATGCCGACACCATCGCCGCCGAGATCGCCGTCCGATTGAGAGCCGAAAAACTGATTCTGCTTACAGACGTCGACGGTATCTATTTGCAGGCCGGCGAACCCGCGTCGAAGCTCTCGCGCCTCACTGCCGCGGAAGCGGACGACTTGATTACCAGGGGCACGGCGACAGGTGGGATGATCCCCAAACTGCAAAGCATTACCGAACTGCTGCGACGTGGCGTTCATAGCGCACACATTATCAGCGGCACAAAACGCAATGCGCTGCTTTCCGAGATCTTCACCGACAAAGGCACCGGCACGATGATCGTCGCTTGATCTGTTGTCCGACGAATTTCAGACTACTCCAAATAATCAGGACTTGTTCGTGGTCGAGTATTACAGAACCGGGAGCGGTAGCGACCGCACTCAACGAGCGCATCTCCTCAGGCTAAACCGTCTAGCCAACTCGGCCTATTCTCTATCGTTCGGGCTACGTGAGTTTCGTAGCAGGCATTCATCAAGTTGAGTGTGGTCGCTACCCGGTCGCCACGCCGAGTGATGTAAGGCTCATGCTGAGGTCCAGATCGGACGCGCCTCGCGCATTCATTGGAGGCGTTCACTAAGTTGAGCGCAGTCGCTACCGCTCCCGGTTCTGTAATACTCGACCACGAAGCGACCTTACTTTTCCAGGTGATTCTCAGTTTGTCTTTGCTTGCGTCTAACTCCACCACCGACAAGCTAAAGTTCATCGGAACTCACGACAAGACTCAGGCTTGCCATGCGCACCGTTCATCCAAGCGGCGACTGCGGCAGATGCCGATCACGATCGAATGGCGGATCTTCGTGCGCTGGCATTGGATCATCCGGCCAGTCGGCAGACCACTGCTTTCGATGTTCCTCATCCGCGTAATATTTAAGATAAACCTGATTATCTTCGTCGCTGCCGCTGCCAGTCAGATCGATCACATAGACGTAGCTTGAGTTCTCAGGAAAGAGCACCGCTTCTTCGCGCAGCGATTCGTCGTGGAGCTGCTTGTAGAGCTCACGCTCGCTGAGATGATTTGTGTGCAGTATATAGGCGCCCATCGAGGCCATGTGCTCGATTATCTCCAGCAACTTGGGATGAAGACTGGCGTCGTCCAGATCGGCGGGGAGTGGAATCTCGACACCTGCGTTTTGCAACAAAGACAGGAGCGTGATTGGTTGGGCTGTTTCGTATTCAAGCACGTGTCTGAGGAATTCTTCTTCTATATCCGCTGCCACATCCTCGATTGTTCCGGTACTACCACCAAGTTTGGCGAGTTCCTCGCGCAGTTTTGCAATGCGTTTTTCCTGATTGGGTTCGTCGGCGAAGTGTGTGAGTGTCATTTTGGACTCCTTAAGAATTGAGAGGTTTAAGGTTTGAGGTGCCCGCGGAGTTAACTGTGAGGACCTCCGATGGCGCCATTGTCTGCCATGAGGCCAGCAAAAGTAAAGATCGGTGGGAGCCCAGGTATTAACCTTCTCTGCACCTGGCAACTATTAGAGTGATGTCGTCGTGCTGTTCAAGGGAGCTGAACTGCTTAACCTCATCGACAATCGCCGCCACCAAAGCCGTTGACGACAATTCACGGCCGTGCCGCAAAGCTTCGACCAGGCGCTCCTCTCCGAATTCCTGCCCGGCTGCGTTGACCGATTCGGTGATGCCGTCTGTATAGAGCGCAAGTATGTCTCCTGGGGCGGTCTGGCTTTCTCCTATAGAGCAATCCCATTCTTCGAAGAGTCCCAGCACCGTGCCTGTGGAATCAAGCAGCTCAACAGAGCTATCGTTCCGGAGGAGAAGAGCTGAGAGATGCCCACAGTTAGCATAGCGAAAGCGTTGCACGCTATCGTCATACTCGCCAAAGAAGAGCGTTGCGTAAGCGCTGTCGGTAGTATTCTCGTAAAAGAGCTGGTTCACTGATCGCAAGAGGCGTTGTGGTTGATCCAGAGCAATGGCGCACTGACTCCGCAGGTTCGCTTGCAGATTGGCCATCAAGAGAGCAGCAGCGATCCCTTTGCCAGAAATGTCACCGATTACAAACCCGACTTGATCTTTACCCAGCTTGAGAAAGTCATAGTAATCACCGCCGACCTCGCGAGCCTGAATGCAAATACCGGCGTAGTCGAGTGTTCTCAAGGGCGGCAGAGTTTGGGGGAAGAGCCTTGCCTGCACCTGTTTTGCAATTTCGAGCTCCTGGGCAGTGCGGAGTTCGGATTCTCGCTTCTCGGCAATCGCGCGACGTTGCGCTTCGAGTTCCCGAGTCACTTCGTCGAAGCCAACAAGACCAAAGGAATTGCCGTCCACATCTTCGAAGCTGGTGAACATTCCGCCCCAGATCGGTATGTGCGGCGGATGATGGAAGTGAACCCCGCGGTTAGACCAGTCGTGGAACTTGGCGTTGATGTCTGCGGTAAGAAAGGCCACCTGACTGTGCTGGCCAATGAGCTTGTATTCCTCAGAGTCAGGCTTGGGAGTTACAAGCGCAAGGATCGCGGTGCCATCCGGAGGAGCAACCGCTACCCAATGGTCACCGGATTCCAAGCGGGCCTCATAGGCCAGACTGAATCCAAGCTGGTCCAGATAGAAGTTCTTGCTTCTATCCAGATCTCGAACGTAGATAGTAACCTGCTGTAGACGGACGTAGGGGTCCTGTCGATCCAGGCGAAGAGCGGACGGGTCGCCCCAGTTGAACGGAGAGTTGCTCATCGTTTTAATTGTCACTAACCATGCGCGGGCGGAGGCGGTGCTGTGAAAAGACTAAGGTCAGCCATACCCAGACTCTCCTCTATCTCAGTCATCCTTTTTACAGCAGCTTCGAAGCCATCTTCACCAAACTTCTTATGTTCGATCTCTTCGAATTTCTCTCCGATCTCGTCAAGCCGTTTGTCGTCCATCGTCGCCTTCCATGCAGGAAAAACAATCGTATCTTCAAAAGCCGCGTGGTGTTCATACATGCGGACAAACGATTGGAGAGCGTTGACGAGTCCAGCCGAGTTACGCCAGGTTAGTTTTTCCGCTGCAGTCACTGATAGCACATAGTCAGTTATCTCCCGACCGCGAGCGTGTTGAACAGCGAGCACGTCGGCATAGATCGCCGCGGGTCCGCCGGCCTTTTTGAGGGCAGGGAAAATGTATGCTTCCTCCAATTGCTTCTCGTGGTAGTCCTCGCCAAATGACCGAAACAGTTGGGCCGTCTTCTCCAGTGCGTCGGGAGCTATCGCTGACGCATCTTCTCGCAATTTGATCGCAGATTCCTGGTAAACAAGCAGGGCCCTTCGCAAGATGCCGTGCTCGCGCATTAGATCTTCGGTAGCCGAGACAGAGGCGCCACCCTGCTCGTCGCCGTTGTCTGGGCTACTTTCTTCCCCCTTGGCTTCCCCCTTGGCCTCTTCGTTTCTCGCGCTGCTACCTTGGCCCCGACAACCTACGAACAAAGCTCCTGCGCCGGCTATCGACATGCCTGCCAACCATTGTCTTCTTGTGCGGTTCACGTTGAATCTCCTTGACGAAATATCTTTCAGCGACACTTACCAATCCGGGGTCCTAATTTCAAGTCCCACCGGGTTCTCAGTGTTCTCCGTGTCTTCGTGGTGAAATGGTTTTCGGCGCTTTATTACCACGGAGACACGGAGAACACTGAGAATGCACTAAGACAATCAAATTACGACACCACTCAATCCGGGACGGCTTTGATATTACTCTCATCATGACGTTAGACTAAGAATAAAATTTACTCGGTTGAATCTGTTTAGTTAGGTTGATTTTTTTAGTTGCGGCTCTGGGCGCTGTACGATTTATGGATAACGAAGCTATAGCTCGCCGGTTTCACCGCCTTGCCGCGCTGATGGACATCCGCGGTGACGACCCCTTTCGTCTGCGTTCTTATCGCAATGCTGCGGAAGCGATTGAGGTGTGGCCCACACCTCTCAAAGAAATCGCGGAGAGAGACGGGGTCGCAGGCTTGCAGACGATTCCAGGAGTGGGTAAGGCAATTGCGGGAAAAGTAATCGAGCTTCTCGAAAAAGGCACTTTCGATGCATGGGAACGAATCACCGCCGAAACTCCGGAAACGGTTCTGGATTTGCTGGAGATTCCCGGCATTGGTCCAAAGACGGCTGCACTACTGCATCAGAAATTCAAGGTTTCCTCACTCGATGATCTGAAAAAATTTGTCGCGGGCGGTGGCCTGGAGATGGTTGACGGCATCGGGGCCAAGACCGCGGAAAAGATTAAAGAGGGATTAACGAAGAGTTCAGAGTTCAAGCTTTAGCTTGCAGGTACGTATCTCGGTCCTCACATAACTATGTACAACTGGCGGAAAATGACCGACCAGGAAAGGGTCCAAGCCCTGGAGTTGCGACGCGCTCGGCAACTTCCCTGGCACTCACCTCCACACCTAGACTTTGAAGGGGTACATCAATATCTTATCTCGGCTGCATGTTATGAACATTCGCCCGTCATCGGCTGCAGTCCAGAACGTATGTCGGAATGTGAGCAAGAAGTGCTGAAGGTTTGCCGCGAGTTTTGTTTGGAAGTGTATGCCTGGTGTATTCTGCCTAATCACTACCACACTCTAGTGAAGACTGAACGCATCGAAGAGTTACGACACGGTTTAGGCCAGTTCCATGGACGCTCGTCTTTCAAATGGAACGGAGAGGATTGCTCTCGAGGCCGTAAGGTCTGGCACAATTGTTTCGAACGTCCTATGAAGTCTGAACGACATTTTTGGGCTTCTCTGAATTACGTCCACCACAATCCAGTCCATCATGGGTACGTGCAGCAATGGCAAGACTGGCCCTGGTCAAGTGCGAAAGAGTTCTTAGAGCGCGTGGGTCGTGAACGAGCCCGGGAGTTGTGGTTCCAATACCCAATTCTGGACTATGGTAAGAAATGGGATCTATAGCTGAGTTCTTAATGTTTGACCCAGCCGTCGACTGTAAAGTTACAGCAAGCAAGCCACGACAAGACATATAACCGGTGAAAGACAAGCTGAAGCTTGAACTCTAAAGTACGGAAAGACAAGCTGAAGCTTGAACTCTAAACTAGACACTAAACTTGGAGAACAATGAGCAAAAAAATCAAACGCCGCGATTTCATGCGAACTGGTGCGGTTGCCGGGTTGGTACTCGCCAACCCCAAAACCGAGAAGCTCGCTTTTCCCACAATACTCACCCAAAGCGCTGTGAAGCCAATGGTGATCTCTTCCGCCAACGGCAATCGTTTCAAAAACGGTGGCGACATGACTGCGGTCCATAAAGCCTTCACCATGATTACACAGGGCGCTGACGTGCTCGACGCCGTTATTGCCGGCGTCAATATTGTGGAGCTTGATCCACTCGACGACAGTGTGGGTTATGGCGGCTTGCCGAACGCCGAAGGAATCGTGCAACTCGACTCGTCGTGCATGCATGGTCCTAAGAAACGAGCTGGTGCGGTCGGGGCCCTGGAAGGGGTGCGCACCCCGTCGTTGGTGGCGAAGGCCGTGCTGGAAAACACCGATCACCATTTGATTGTAGGCAAAGGCGCTCAGGATTTTGCGCGCAACATGGGCTTCAGGATTGAAGACGATCTGAATACCGATAATTCACGCAAACAGTGGCTGGAATGGAAACGCCGCATAGATCCTTCTCACTATCTCGACCCAAAGAAGCGCGCCGAAGCCGGGCGTAAGGCAGCGCTCGAAATGCTCGCGGAAGGGCTGCTAAGAGAAGAAAACATGCACGGCACGATCAACTGTGACGGCATTAACTCAAAAGGCGAAATCTGCGGCGTGACCACGACCAGCGGGCTGGCCTGGAAGATTCCGGGGCGCCTTGGTGATTCTCCAATTCTTGGCGCTGGTCTTTACGTCGATGGCGCGGTCGGCGCGGCCGGCTCCACCGGTCGCGGCGAAGCTAACCTTTATAACCTCTGTTCGTTTGTGATCATCGAAGAGATGCGACGCGGCGCACATCCAAAAGATGCCGGCATGGAAGTACTCAAACGAATAAAGAACAACACCATTGAGGCGCGACTGCTAAATAGCAAGGGAGAACCAAACTTTGGGATCAGCTTTTACATTCTGAATGCCAGGGGAGAGTTTGCCGGCGTCTCAATGTACGAAGGATCCTCGTTTGCCATGTGTAACGAAAACGGACCGCAGACCTTGAAGGCAGATGCGCTGCTTCAGGGAAAACTAAGCGATTAGGTAACTACACGACGTCAGAACCGGGAGCGGTAGCGGGTGGGTAGAAACTTGGCGATTGAGCATGAATTATTCGATTGGTGTCGCCAATACAGTACCGCGAGCGAAGCGACCGGATGCCGGCACTCGATAATCCCAAGAACTCTTAAAACGGTGTTTGAGTGCCGGCATCAGGTCGCTTCGCTCGCGGTACTGTATTGAGTTGCGATCATGTTGGTGTCCTTCCTCACTCGAATGAACTTTTCACACGGTCTCGGTAGCCACCGGGTCGTTTCCGAGTTGCTCTCACGCAGGTCATTACAAAACCTAGCCTTACCAGGAAAGAACGAAGGATCTTACTAGGAGAGAACGAACGATCGAGGACGCGTTTCGACCCGATCCCTACCGCTCCTGGTTCTGACTTTATGTCGCCGCGCTACTTCGCTCCCGCTCAGTTTGGGTTTAGCCGTGAGCGGGCGCCGGAGTCTTTCCGTACTTCTGCGTAGCAAAGCCAACAATCAATCCAACCATGCTGCCCGGCAACATGATTTCAAAGTAGTAACCGCCTACCGCGAACTTCGCGGTCAAAAAGGCGAGCAACGCGCCGATGGCGAGACCAAACAAAACACCGAGCGGCAGAGAGTGAAACTTCTTTGCGAAAAAACCGATAGCAATGCCGGCGATGATTCCTTTGAAGGTCGAGCTAATTACAATTCCCGCCAGCTGATTTCTGACCGCCGGAGTGAACCAGGCAGTCAAACCATCAAACGCGCCTAGTACAGCACCAAGCAAGACTCCAATTAGGGGTTTAGACATTTACGATTCTCCTATTTCATGATGAATTTCGTTAACCTCGTTACTCTTCTATTAAACGTCGGGTTAGAAATCTTTAGCGTCGCGCGGTCAAAAGGAAAAAAATTCTCATTAATAAGTAAGCAACCACCAAAAAAACCAGGAAACGGTTCTTTCCGAGCCAGCGACCAGTTTTCTCAAGAGCGTTTTCAGAGTAG
>Ga0070699_100001206_pt1 | contig 23893 bp, 24 predicted proteins | sample KBSK1503metaG_FD_65473 | JGI IMG/M metagenome (GOLD analysis project Ga0070699, IMG submission 65473) | Corn, switchgrass and miscanthus rhizosphere microbial communities from Kellogg Biological Station, Michigan, USA - KBS K1-50-3 metaG | ecosystem: Host-associated > Plants > Roots >...
CCGTGGAATTGTCGAAGTCCGCGAAGTCCACGACGATCCGGTACGAGGCGCCGGTCGTCTGCCGGAAGTTGCTCCCGCCGGTGGCGTTCACCGTATTGCCATCCCCGCCACGTGCCACCGAGCCGATATCGAATGCCGCCGCGAGTGGGTGACGAAAGTTGACCTGGTGTACCGCGCCCCAGCGCCATTGGGCAGGGTCCCCGCCGTAATCCCTGGTCAGCACCGTGATCGCATCGTCGAGCGCCAGCAGCGCGAGTGAGTCGCGCGCGGCCGCCGGGTTTCTTCCGAACAGCGAGTCGGGAGCCGCCGCGAGCGAGATCAACGTTCGGGTCCCCAGGCTCACGCCCGGGGTGCGGGCCGCATCGCCCAGCCGGCGCTCCAGGATCCGGCTCCGCAGGGCGCCGAGCCAGGCCTGATAAACGAGCGGTGCCGGTTGCTCGCGCCGCATGACGTAGTCCCACGCCGCCAGCGAGTCGAGCGCCACCGTGACCGCGTTGTTGCTCCTGCCCGTCGTAGGGTCGGCACGGCGCGCCGCCAGGAGAATCGGAATCGCGGCGCGCGCCGGCAGGGAGAGCTCGTCGTGCTGCATCCGCTCGAAATCCGCCCGGGTGAATCGCACGGAGTCGCGCAACAGCTCGACCAGGCGATTGTAGCGGAACGGATCGGCCCAGTCGTAGGTGAGCGGCTTGCCGTACCCTGGCGGCAGGATGTTGTGATTGGCGGTGGCGATGAAGCCCGCGGCCGGATTGAAGGCCATGGGCAGCTCGTCGAAGGGCAGAAAGCCTTGCCACTCGTACTTCCCGTCGCCCGGAACCGGCAGCAGCCCGCTCCACGAACGAATCGGCATCAGCCCGGCCGCGATCCAGCCGATGTTCCCGTCCACGTCGCCGTACACCAGGTTCTCGGTGGGCAGCTTCCACCGGGCGGCGGCCAGGCGGAATGCGTCCCAGTTCCCGGCCCGGTCCAGGCTGAGCTGCGCCAGGTAACCCGCGGTACCGGGCTCACTCCCCACGAACCGGAGCGCAAAGGCGCGTCCCCGGGCACTATCCTCACCGACGATCGGACCGTGATGAGAGAACTCCAGGCGTACCGCCCGCGGCGCCTCGCCCTTGATACGGATGGTATCGTGCACCACTGAGAGCGGGACCCACCGATCGCTGTGCCAGGCGCAGCGGGGCGCGGTGCCCTCCCGCGCCGCCCGGCTCCGGCGAAAACCCGGGCAGACGCTCACGCGCTCGACATACACGTCCTGCTGGTCCATGCCCACGATGGTGAATCCGAATCCCACCCGCCCATTGTGGCCGCCGGCCACACCGGGAACGCCGGGCTCGCCGGCGCCGATCACGTCCCACCCAGGCCCGACCAGATGGGTGAGATAGCGGAGCGACGGCAACGAGACGGCACGATGCGGGTCGTTGGCCAGGAGCGGCTTCCCGGAGGCGGTCTTCGAGCCGCCGACCACCCAGTTGTTGCTGCCCTCAATACGCTGCAGCGGCACGGTCGCATCCACCGCCGCCGCGCCGAGCGACCCGGCGTCGATGCCGGCCAGGTCGAGTCCCCGGACCGGGTCGAGCGGGCGCGGGGGGTCGGTCGGGAGCAGCTCTTCGACCCGCCGAGTGCCCAGCGCTTTCACCAGCGCGGCCCGGCGCACTTCCTCAAGCGCGTTGTCGGTCATCGAGAGGGCGCCCATCCGCTGCAAGGGTACCGTTTCGTCCCATGGCTCCGGGAAAAACCCGAGCATCGAGAATTCGATGGGCGGGCGATCCCGTACTTCGGCGATCCGGGCGTTGACCCCCGCGACGAACGCCCCGATGATCGAGCGCGCGTCGTCCGCGTAGCTCTTCCACTCCGCCTCCATATCGCCGCGATACTTGAGCAGCCGTGCGGTGCGGTCCCGCTCCACGAATGACGGGCCCAGGATCTCGGCCAGCCGCCCTTCACCGGCTCGCCGCCACAGCTCCATCTGCCAGAGACGATCCTGCGCCACCACGTAGCCCTGCGCGAAGAACAGGTCGTGGGACGTCCTCGCGTAGATATGCGGAACGCCCCACCGGTCCCGGCGTACTTCGACCGCGCTGTCCAGACCGGGAAGCCGGACCTCGCCCTCGAGGCGAGCCAGGCGCGCGCGCGCCGAGTCGAGCAGTGACGTCTGGGCAGGAAGAGGCCGTGGAAACGGCGCGAGTGCAAAAATCAGCAGAGCCGCGGGAGGCAGCCATCGCATCGGTCGGCTCCAGGCGTAGACGAAGGGTACCGTGGAAGGCTAATCTCCGTAACGTACCGCTCGCTACCGGGAGGCAGAAAATGCGTCACCCAATGTGCTGGCTGATGAGCCTGGCGCTGATGTCGGGCGCATGCGGAGGCGAGCTCATCGACATCGATCTCCCGGGCACCGGCAATCCTCCCGGCACCATCACGCCGTCGTTCGCGGTGCGGATCGGAAACACCGGCTTCGATCAGGTGGTGGACCTCGCCGCGGACCCCGATGGCAGCGTCTACGTGGCCGGAACCTTCGACGGCTCCGTCGACTTCGATCCGGGAACCGGCACGTTCTTCCTCACCAGTCTTGGTCTGTCTGATGGGTTCCTCGCCAAGTACACCGCCACCGGCGCCCTGGTCTGGGCTGGTCGACTCGGAGGCACCAGCGCCGACACGGTCACCTCACTGTGGCGCGATGCAACGGGCAATCTGATCCTGGGTGGAGGCTTCGAGGGCGCCGCCGACTTCGACCCGGGAACCGGATCCCAGTTCCTGACGAGTGTGGGCGGTAGCGATGGATTCGTCGCGGCATTCTCCGCCGCCGGCGGTCTGCTCTGGGCCCGGCGATTCGGCGGCACCTCGTCCGATATGGTATTGGACGTCGGCGCGGACGGATCGGGCAACGCCTACGCTGCAGGCGTATTCACGGGACAGGCCGACGCTCTCCCCGCTCCGGGCGGCCAGATCACCAGCAACGGCAATGCCCCCGACGGATTCGTGCTCGCCCTCGACGCGGGCGGCGCGGTACGCTGGAGCTTCGGGATCGGCGGGGTGCAGAGTGATGGAGCCGCCGCGCTCACGCTCACCACCGACGGATCGGTGGTCATCGGCGGCGTCTTTCGCGGCACGGCCGATTTCGGCCCGGGAACCGTCACGTCGGAGCTGATCGCGGCGGGCGGCGCGGACGCATATGTCGCGAGCTACACGGCAGCCGGCACGCTTCGGTGGGCCCGAGCCCTGTCCGGCACCGCGGACGAGGACGTTCAGATTGGCGGGCTGGCTGCCGATGGCTCGGGCGGCGTGGCCGTGTCGGGGAGCTTTGCCGGCACCACCGTGTTCAGTCCCGGCGCCGGAACTGTCTCACGCACCAGCCTTGGCGCGAGCGACTGGTACGCGGCCCGCTTCGACGGAAGCGGAATCCTGCTGACGGTGTTTTCCGTCGGCGGCGCCGGCCCTGATATCGCCCCGCGGCTTTCCGTCGACGCCGACGGAAATCTGCTGGTGACCGGCGGGTTCCGGGGTTCCGTCGATTTCGACCCGGGCTCGTCGTCGCAGATTCTGACCAGTCTCGCCACCAGCGGCAGCGACGCCTTCGCCGCGCGCTACACGCCGGCCGGAAGCGTGCTCTGGGCCAGGTCGTTCGGCGAGGCGACCGGCGCCGCCGACCGGCTCACTACCGGAACCACGCTGATTCCCACCGCTCTAGGCACCACGCTGCTGGCGGGACGATTCTTCGGGGCTCCGAATTTCGGCACCAGCACGGCCCGGTTCGGTCTCATCAGTCTCGGGAGCGCGGATGGGTTCGTCCTCCGGCTCACCGCCTCGGGGGCGATCGCCACCAGCCCGTAACGGAGCCCACCTCGGGGCCCGTCATTCCGGCGTGATCCGAAACGCCACCGCCTGGATCGCGCGCTGGCGCACCGGGCGTCCCTGCACCCGGGCGGGACGGAACACCGAACGCCGCAGGGTCTCCCCCGCCGCCGCCTCGAAGCCCGCGTTGCTGCTCTCGACCACGCGGAGCGAGGTCGGCTCGACGTGCCCCAGTGTGTCGATGATGAACTCGACCAGGACCCGGCCCTCGAGGCCCGCCTGCTGTAGCACCGGCGGGTATCTCGGCTTGGGCTGATGGATGGCCTCGGCGGGCTGGTCGACCTCCGCCTGGGCGAGCGCAGCGCCGAGGCCGCTGGAGTCGACCCGTGTGGGACCGGGGCCGCCCGCGCTCAACGCCCGCCGGATCCGATCCGGGTCGAGCGCCGGCCCTGGACTGATCGGCGGAAGTGTCGTCGGCATATCGACCGGTGCCAGGGGCAGATCGACTGGCTCGATGAACACCTCGGCGCCGCCTGGAACGGTTGGACCGCTGGGCAGGTCGGGAGATGCGATGGTTTCGAACGTGATGGGGATTGTATCCAGCGGCCGCGGCGGCGGCGGTGGCGGCCCGGCCGCGGTGGCCCGAATCGCCCCGGCGATCAGCGCCCCATGAACGGCCGCAGCCATCAGCCCACGGACCGGCGCGACGTCCCGCTTGATCCTGGAGCTTACCAGTTGATTGAACATCGGTGCCTCGCTGAAAGAGTCACCTCCCAATCAATGGGATGCACCTGTCTCCCTCATCTGCAACGGATGACAGATGGATGACCGGCTGGTGAGAGAACGGCCGTGGTGCCATTCCCTGCACCGGAATGCCGTTGGCCGCGCCGGCGGCGGGGTTCCCTGCAGATTCCTTTCTGGACGGGCGAGCGGGGGGTAGCTTCCGGCGATGCCATCCCGGGCGACGGAGGAACCGTTCCTGCGACGAAAGACCGCGGTCCAGGTCTTCGTGGTCGCGACCTTTCTCGGGCTCATCGCGTCGGGGCAGCACAACATCATCATGCGCGCCGACGGCGGCCCCACCAATGTCTGGCACGCGCTCGGCATGGGGATGCCCTACTGGTATCTCTGGGCGCTCTTTCTTCCCCTGGTCGCCGCGGCCGCGCGCCGCTTTCCACTGACTTCCGAGCGCTGGCTCGCTCACGCTCCGCTGCATCTGGTCATCGCCCTGGGAGTGATCCTGCTGGTGTCCGTGCTGGAGGTGGGCATTCAGCACGGGTTCGGGATCCGCCACGGCGGGTTTGGCCTCTTTACCCGGATGTCGGTCGGTCGCGCCTTCTGGCAGCTGCCGGTAAATCTGCTGGCCTACGCGGCGATTCTGGGGCTCGTCATCGCGGCCGAATCCTCGCGACGAGCCCGGCGAGACCAGATCGCCGCCTCCGCGCTCGGGACCGAGCTGGCCGAGGCTCGCCTCGCGGCGCTCCGGGCCCAGCTCAATCCGCACTTTCTCTTCAACGCGATGCACAGTATCGCGATGCTGGTGCGCCGGAACGACAATGTGACCGCGGTGACGATGATCGCCGGCCTGAGCGACTTGATGCGCTCGTTTCTCGACGATCATCCGCCACAGGAAGTGTCGCTCCGCGAGGAGCTGGCCTTCCTCGACCGGTATCTCGCGGTGGAGCGGCTCCGGTTTCAGGATCGGCTGGAGGTCCGCATCGAGACCGATCCGCGCGCGCTCGACGGGCTGGTGCCCAACCTCGTCCTGCAGCCGCTGGTCGAGAACGCCATCAAGCACGGGATCTCCCGCCGCGCCGCGGCGGGACGCCTCGAGATCGAAGCCCGATCCGGCAACGGGACGCTCACGCTCACGGTGAAGGACGACGGCCCCGGGCTGAATGGTGCCGGCGACGCCACCCAGGGCATCGGGCTCCGCAACGTGCGGGCTCGGCTGGAGCACCTCTACGGGTCGGGACACAGCTTCACGCTGGTGGAACCGCCGGGGGGAGGCGCGCTGGCCACCGTCACCCTGCCCTATCGGGTGCGTCCCGCGTGAAGCCGCCGCTCCGGGTGCTGGTAGTGGATGACGAGCCGCTGGCGCGAAGCGGGGTGGCCGAGCTGGCCGGCCGGGATCCCGAGCTCGTCGTGGTGGGCCAGTGCGGCGACGGCGCCGGCGCGCTGGCGGCGATCCGCTCGCTTCGGCCCGATCTGGTCCTGCTCGACGTACAGCTGCCTGAGCTCGACGGGTTCGAGCTGCTCCGGCGCCTCGAGCCGGGCGAGCGCCCGGCCGTCGTCTTCATCACCGCGTACGACCACTTCGCGGTGCGGGCGTTCGACGTGCATGCGATCGATTACCTGGTCAAGCCTTTCGACGACACCCGCTTCGCCGAGGCCGTAACCCGCGCCAAGTCGGCCATCCGCGACGCGCGGGGCGGCAGGCTCAACGAACGCCTGAGCGACCTCCTGGAGCACCTTGCGGGCGCTCCTCCGGCCGACGGATGGCTCACCCGCATCGTGGTCAAGACCGGGGGCCGCATGGTCCTCGTCCGGGTCGATGAGATCGACTGGATCGAGGCGGCGGATTACTGCGTCAAGCTGCACGTACAGGACAAGGTCCACGTGCTGCGGGAGTCGCTGCAGGCGCTGGAAACCCGGCTCGATCCCGCCCGGTTCTTCCGGGTACACCGTTCGGCCATCGTCAATCTCGATCGGGTGACCGAGCTCCCTCCCTTCTTCAAGGGCGAGCACGTGGTCCTGCTCCGGGACGGGACCCGCCTGAAGCTGAGCCGCGGCCGGCGGGGCCAGCTCGAGTCCCGGCTCGGCCAGCCGCTGTAGCACGCCCGTTCGCTGCACCGACGGAGGGTTTCGCTGCACCGGCCCCCTGGTGCCTGCAACCCGCTGGCCCCAGGGCCCGTATCGTCTACCTTGAACTCCCGATTCGCTCGCCGCATGACCCAAGGAGGACTCCATGATCCTGCTCACCCTGGCTGCCTTGACGCTTGGCCCGCCCGCGCCTCGCATCGCCGAGCCGCTGCTGGTGACGACGAGCTGGCTGGCGCAGCATCTCAACGACCCCGGCCTGGTGATTTTTCAGATCGGCGATCAAACCTCCCGCCCGGCGTACGATACGGGCCACATCCCCGGTGCCCAGTTCCTCAATCCGTTCGCCGAGCTCTCTACTCCGCGCGTCGAAGGCACGCTGAGCCTCGAGCTGCCCAGCCCCGCCGTGCTGGATTCGGTGCTGGAGGCCAAGGGGATCTCCGACGATTCCCGGGTGGTGCTGTACTGGGCCCGCGAGTACTTCTCGCCCACGTCGCGCACCCTCTTCACCCTGGAATACGCCGGCCTGGCGGGTCGGGTGTCGATCCTCGACGGCGGGCTCGAGCTGTGGACCAAGGAAGGACGACCGGTGTCCACCGCGGTCCCTGCCCCCGCACCCGGCAAATTTACCATGCGTCCTAACCCGGCCATCGTCGCGGATGCCGACTACGTGAAAACCCATCTCGAGGACAAGCGCGTCCGGATTGTGGATGCCCGCGATACGGTCTTCTACAACGGCAGCAGGGCCAGCCAGGGAGGCACCGGGCACATTCCGGGCGCGGCCAGCCTGCCCTTCGCCACGATGGTGGATTCGGCCGGCAAGATCCGGGGCACGGAGTTGCTGAAGCAGCAGTTCGCCGACGCGGGCGTGGTCGACGGGCAGACGGTGGTGACCTATTGTCACATCGGGCAGCAGGCATCGCTGGTATGGTTTGCCGCCCGCCTGCTGGGCTTCGAGGCGAAGATGTACGACGGCTCGTTCCAGGACTGGGTGAAGCGCGGGGATCTGCCGATCCAGGGCCCCGCCGCCGCCAGGCCGGAGTGACCATGCTGCCCATCCTGCTGGCCGCACTGCTGTCGGCCCCGGCCGGCGATTCCATGCTGGTATCCGGGGCATGGCTGGCCGCCCATCGCACCGACCGGAACCTGGTGATTCTCCACGTGTCGATGGAGAAGGCCGAGTACGAGCGGGCCCACGTGTCCGGAGCCCGCTGGCTCGACCCGCACGTGCTCATCCAGAACGGCCCGCCGGGCACCGAGATTCCGCCGATCGAGACCATCGATTCGGTACTCGAGGCCCTGGGCGTCACGGACCAGTCGCGCATCGTCTACTACGGTGACACCTGGATGGCGCCGCGAGTGTTCCTGGCGCTCGACTATGCCGGCCTGGGCGATCGCACCGCGTTGCTCGACGGCGGATTGGCGGCGTTTCGGGCAGCGGGCGGACTCGAATCCAACCAGACCCCGGTCTGGTCTCGCGGACAGGTCACCACCAGCGGCCACCCTGAGATCGTAGTCGCGGCCTCGTGGCTCCAGGCGCGCCTCACCGATCCCGCACTCGCGCTGATCGACGGACGCTCCCCCGGCGAATACGCCGCCACCGATTCCTCGGAGCGACTGCCCCGGTTCGGCCACATTCCCGGCGGCGTGAATCTGCCGTGGGAAAAGACCTTCACCGACGGGGCCGGAGCGCTGGAAGGCAATCCTTCTCCGCTCAGGCCAAAGGCGGAGCTGCGCCGGCTCTTCGAAGCGGCCGGCGTGAAGGATGGCAGCCAGCTGGTCACGTATTGCACCGTCGGACTCCGGGCCAGCCACCTGTATTTCGTGGCGAGGTACCTCGGATGGCGTCCCCGGATCTACGACGGCTCGATGACCGAGTGGAGTCGTAAGCCCGAGCTGCCGATGGTGCGCGGCACCGCTCCGCGCTCCGCTCAATGAGAGCCCCGATGCGGCTCCGGCGATCCGCGCCCGGCGTGTGGCTCGGCGCTCTGGCGGCTCTCTCGATGGTGCCCGGTGCGGCTCACGCCCAGGAAGGCTGCGGTGAGCGCGAGCCTCCGCCCGGACCCCTGGTGTCGGCGGAATGGGCCCGCCGGCACCGGGCCGATTCGAACCTCGTCGTGCTCAGCCCCGGCTCGAACCGGGCCGCGTACGACTCCGCGCACATTGCCGGCGCGCGGTTCGTCGCCATGGGAAGCCTCACGACCCGGCGTGGGGAGATCCTGACCGAGCTGCCGCCTCTCGCCCAGCTCGATTCGCTGCTGGAGAGCCTGGGCATTGGTCCCCGGGGCCGGATCGTTCTCTACGGAGAGACCCTGCCGGTCACCCGGCTCTACTTCACCCTGGATTATCTGGGACTGGGGGAGCGCGTATCGGTGCTGGACGGCGGACTGGCCGCGTGGCGCGCGGCTGGAGGACCGGTCACCGCGGAGCCGACACCGGCACCGGTTCGAACCACCCTCTCCCTCACTCCCCGGCCCGAGCTGCTGGCCGATGCGCAGTGGGTCGACGCCCACCGGCTCGATTCCATGGTGTCGGTGCTCGACACCCGCACCAAGGAGGAGTTCGAGGGAACCCGGCTGGAGGAGGCCGTGGCGCGGCCGGGACACATTCCGGGGGCGGTCAATCTGAACTGGACCGCGACGATTGCGGACGGGAAGTTTCTCGAGCCGGGCGCGCTCCGCCAGCTGCTGGCCGGCGTGGGCGCCACACCCGGCAAGACGCTCGTCACCTACTGCCGCGTCGGCAGTCGCGCCAGCGTGCTGTACTTCGTCGGGCGACTCCTGGGCTACCAGGTCCGCCTCTACGATGGCTCGATGAACGAATGGGCCGGCCGCCCCGAGCTGCCGATGGCGACGGGTCCGCCCTAGGCCGCCGCGGGGTCGTTCTGCATGAGGCCGAAGATGTTTCCTTCGGTATCCTTGGCGTACGCGAGCCACCCAACCCCCGGAATCGGCTGCTTCGGCAGGGCAATCTCGCCGCCCAACGACAGGACCTTCGCGAGCTGATCGTCGAGGGCGGCCACTTCGATCGTGCACACATACGCGATCATCGGCGCATCCGGCGTCACGCTCCCCCGCCGTGGCAGCAGCCCGCCGTCAATCCCCGGCCCTTCGCCGGTCTTGATGATCCAGTACGGCATCGGCCCTTCCCACGCGGTGAACTGCCACCCGAACAGCTTCTGGTAAAACGCGACGGCGCGCTCAGGCTCCTCGGCGTGGATCTCGAAGTGTATCGGACGTGGCATGACGCCCTCCGCATCGGTGAATCAGTGTCGCGCGCTGAACCGGTCGAGGAACTCCCGCTCTCCGGGCGTGAGGCTCGCGATGCCCGAAGCGCTGATCTTGTCGAGGATCCGGTCCAGCTCATCGCGGTTCACCTCGTGCAAGCCGTCCCGCTTGATCTTCTTCCAGCGGTCCATCGCGCCGGAGGTCGTCTCGATCTTCGGCGCCAGTGGCTGCATCCTGCGCTTGAATCGTTCGCTGCCGCTCTGACGCTGCAGGAAACGGAGAAAGAGGTACCCGCCCACGAACCCGCCCAGGTGGGCAAAATGGGCGACCCCGCCGCCGCCACTGGGACTGAATCCAGACCACAGCGAAATCCCCGTCATGATCAACACCATCCATCGCGCCTCGATCGGAATGATCCCCCAGATCAGCATCTGGTCTCGGGGCCAGAACCAGGCATAGCCGAGCAACACGCCGAAGCATGCGCCGGACGCGCCGATGATGCCGGCGCTGCTGAACGGAATCGAGAGTAATGCTCCCGTGATGCCGCTCACGAAGTACAGACCGAGGAATGCTTTCCCACCCAGCCGGTCCTCGACGCGGGGGCCGAAGAAGAACAGCGAGAGCATGTTGAAGAATATGTGCCCGAAGCCGCCGTGCAGAAACATGTAGGTCACGACGGTCCACGGTTCCCGCAGCACGGTGTACGGACGGAACACCATGGCGTCAACCATTGCCGGCAGAGAGTCTTGCAGGAAGAACACCGCGACGTTCGCCAGGACGAGCCGGAGCACCCACGGCGTCATGGAGCGCCGTCCCGCACCCGCCGCTCGCTGGGATAGTTCTCGATATTGGACCACTCGGAGGCGTCGGATCGTGCGACCACCGCCACGACCGGCTCCGTGTCGCTCAGGTTGTAGACCTCGTGGGGCATGCCGGGCTCGATGTAGATGAAGTCGCCTGCGCCGTTGTCGAGGCTTCGGGTCAGGCCGTCGCCGTAGCGGTGTCGCACCCGTCCCTCCAGGATGAACAGCATCACTTCGAAGTCGACATGCACGTGTGCGTAGGCCACCCCGCCAGGCGGAATCGTCGCCACGTTCATCGAGAGTCTGGTGGCGCCGGTATTGGCACCGGAGAGCCCGCCAAGATACTGGATGCCGTTCCACTGCCGGCAGGCGGTGCTGCCCCGGAGGGTGACAATCCCGTCCAGCCGCTCGGCCTCGGGTGCTGTAGACGTCTGGGTCATGGAGGGAAAACCGGTCAGTGGGGAGGCCGCGCCGCGGGCTGGAGCAGGTCGACGGTGCTGTTGGTCAGGATGTCCCAGTATCCGACGCTGTCGGGTTGGGTCGTGAGCGCCAGGAAACTCGCGAAGGTCTGCATCAGCTGCACGCTCAGGTGCCCGGGCTGCGGCTGCGGCAGCGGGCCTGGCTCCCCGCCCCGCCATCCGCGGCCGAAGGAGCTGCGTACGATCACCGCGCCCGGCAGCGTCGGCAGGGCGCGAACATTCTCGGCGTACCGGGGGAAACTCCCCTGCCGGAAAAGGTACATCTCGACGTTCGAGACGTAGAACGCCGACACGCCGAGACCCCGCTCGCGCAGGTACGCGGCGATCGCCTTCATCGCGGTAGGGCCGGAGAGATCTCCCACCACCGGTACGACTCGATCCGCGCGCTCCATGTCGCGAACCACCCGGAACCGGGCGTCGCTGGACAAATAGCTCACCGCGTGACCCTGCAGGTCGGTGGCCGTGTAGAGGTCGCGCTGACTGGGATATCCCGGCCGTGACGGCCGCCCCAGACTGGTGTACTTGAGGTTGAGCCCCGCCTGGGCAAACTCGTCGTGGAAGCGCCGCAGCGTCTGCCGGTCGAGATCGGAGATCGGGACCCCGAAGCGGACCACCCGCTGCATCAACGTCGCGTGCTGGGCTGCGTGGAGTGCCGAATCGCTCGGGGTAACGTCGAGGTAGAGCAGGATTTCTTCCAAAGGCCGCTCGGTCCACCGCGAAGGCTCCGGTGGTGCCGGGCGGCCATAGAGCAGACAGAGAAACTGGATCCGGTTGTCCGCCGTCTCGAACATCGCCTTGAAGAGCAGATGGAGCAGCAGATTGTCTCGCCGGATGTCGATCAGGAGCGCGATTTCAGGATGGATCTCCGCGAGATACGAGAAGTTCTGTTCCGGCCCAACCCCGAGATACGCGCCCCCCTTGACACCCTGGGTCCGGAAGGCGGGAAGCACATGGAGATAGGACGTTTCGTTGGAGACCAGATTGTCGCTGTCGAAGAACCCGCCGGGCTCGGACAGCCGTGCGACGAGGCGGGCATATGGTGTGGCTTGGCGCGGCTCCGGATGCGAGCCGGTAAAGACCAAAACCTGCAGAACGATCAGAAGCGCGCGCGTCACAGGAAGCTCCGAGGGGCGACGGGCCGTGTACCCGGTGGAGCCTATCAGCGGGAGGCGTATGGGACAAGGTCGCCGTCATGACGGCAGAAGGGCTAGGGGTCGAGCTGGTATTTCGCGCGCGGGTAGACCACGGCGAACCCGGCCCGACCGGCATTCCGGTGCGCCGCAGAGCCCGGTGCTGTGACGATCATGACGCTTTCGCACTTGAGCGCCCGAGCCGCGGCGAGGCGTTCCCGGAGCAGCGCCTGATGAATGCCGCGACCTCGGGCCTCCGGGAGGACCGAGGCGGTGCAGAGAATCGCCACCCGGCGGTGGACCAGCAGTATTCCCCCGCCGACTGCCCTTCCATTTGCCTCGGCGACAAACACCGTGGCCGTGAGCATCCGGAACATCGCTTCGATGTCCCGCGAGAGGCTCCCACCCGGAGTCGTGTCGTCGGAAAACCCGGCCTCCACGACCCGAGCCAGTTCGCCGAGCTCACCGCTGCCTGCCCGGCGAATCGCCACGCCAGCCGGGGCCGGCACGGACTCGGGCGGCTCCGCGGATCGGCAGGTCAGCACGTCACTTCGTTCCACGACCCGGTAGCCCCGCGCCACCAGTGCGCGTTCGAGCGAAGCATCCGCCGGTGCTGACAGCTCAATCGCCGAGGCGGCACCGCGGCCGTGGAAAAAGGCCCCCAGCCGGTCGATCTCGGCTGCCGGCAGCGAACCATGCAATCCCAGTCCGAATGCCTGGGTCAGAGGGGACGTGGCACCAGCGAACGTGCCGTACCCTCCGCCCACGGCCAGCGAGGTGGCTTCGGGAAAAACCGCGGTGCGCCGGAGCGTGGCGGCGAACTCGACGCCGGCCAGGGCCTCGGCCAGCTCCAGCCGTCGAGCCAGGGCCAGCAGGTCGGCTCGCGGAATAGCGGGAGCGACGAACGACGCGTTACTGGTCACGGGTCACAGCAGTTTGACGATCCAGTCGCCCGCGAGGTATCCCACGACCGCCACGCCGAGCCCGACCAGAAACATGTCGAGGCCGCTGCGGAAGACGCTGCGACCGGTGAAGAAGCTGCGGGCAGCCCCAACCCCGAAGTGCGACAGCATCGCGAATGCGAACGACGCCCAGATGGTCCACGGTTCCCGGCTCACCAGGAGTGGCGCCACCGGGATGAATGCCCCGAACGCCGTGGCCACTCCCGTTACCCAGCCCTCCCGCATTGGGGTGCTTGATGCCTGGCCGATTTTGAGCTCCTCGCGGACCTTTTCCTCAAGCGCCCGCTCAGGATCCGCCATCACGGCGGTGGCGAGGCTGCTGGCCTGATCGGCCGGGATTCCTTTGGCCTGGTAAATCAGCGAAAGCTCTTCGCGCTCGAGCTCCGGCATCAGCCGGATCTCTTCCTTCTCCATCGCGATCTCGTGCTCAAACACCTCGCGCTCGCTCTTGGCCGCCAGGTAACCCGACGAGCCCATCGAAAGCGCGTCGGCGGCCATACCGGCGAGGCCAGCCACGACGACCGTGTGGTTCGAGCCTCCCAGAGCCGCCTGGGCGCCCACCATGCCCGCCACCAGGCCGAAGTTCGCGGTGAGGCCGTCGTTGAAGCCGTACACCACGTTGCGGAGAAAGCCGCCGGCGCCGGTCTTGTGCCACGGCTCGGCGCTGCTGCCCTTCACCAGACTGGAGAGCTCCTCGGCGTGCCCCTTGGACTCGCGCGCGAGGGTCAGCGCCGTCGGGCCGGCCGCGCCATCGGGCGCCTCTCGGTACAGGTCCAAATACCCTTTGACCTCCCGGCCTTCCTCTTCGAGGAGCATTGGCAGCAGGAATTGGGAACCGAATCGCCGACTCAGCCACGCCATCAGCCGGGCGCGGAACGAAGGCCTCGGCGCCAGCACCTCGTGGCCCTGCTCGGCCAGCAGCCGCCGCCAAACCGCGACGTGACGATCCTCAACCTCGGCGAGATGCCCATAGATCTTGGCCCGCGCGGGGTCCTTCTCGGATGAGGCAAGCACCCGGTACAGGAAGGCCGCATCCGCTTCGTCGCCGAGGTGGTGCAGCCAGATTGGTGGGATTGCGCCGGACATACAGGGAATCTAAGTGCAGGGGGCAGGGAGCCACGTGAGGCAGGGAGCTAGGGAGCTGGGGAGCTGGGGAGCTGGACACAGGATGTAGCAGCCTATATTAAGACATTTTAATGTTTGGTCCATCGCTCGCAGGTCTTGGCCCCCTAACTCCCTAACTCCCTAGCTCCCCAGTTCCCTAGCTCCCTAGCTCCCTAGGGTGCGACTATCCCCCTCTCCCCTGCATCTTTACGATCGTGCTGACCAGGACCATCGCGATGGATCTCTTCCGGCTGGCTGACGCCGATGCCGTGCTTCCGCGAGTCAAAGCGGGGGACCCGGCGGCGCAGGAGGCACTGTACCGAGCCTTCGAGGCTCCGGTATACAACCTGGCGCGCCGCATCTGCCGCACCACCGAGGACGCGGAGGATGTGCTGCAGGAAACGTTCATGGAGGTGTTCCGGAGCATCGGACGCTATCGCGGGGATGGAAGTCTCTGGGGCTGGGTTCGAACCATCGCGTCGAGCAAGGCCCTGATGCGGCTCCGGCGGAACAAGTATCGGGACACCGACGAGTTGCAAGACGATGTGACACCGCTCCGACGGGAGGACACCGCGCTGCGCATGGACCTCGAAGCGGCGCTGGAGCGGCTCTCGGAGACCTCCCGGGCGGTAGTCTGGATGCATGATGTCGAGGGATATACCCACGAAGAGATCGCAGGCATGATGGATAGAACGGTGAGTTTTTCGAAGTCACAGCTGGCGCGGGCCCACACGCGGCTTCGCCGCTGGCTGGGTGAGGAGGTGCCGGCATGACGCATTTGACAATGGACCAGCTGCTCGCGGTACGCGAGCCCGGGCTCGAGCCCGGAGTGCAGGGGTGGCGGGATCACGCCGCGGCCTGCGACCTCTGCCGGTCGGAGCTCGAGCGGCTCGACCAGCGGGTCGCCCGGCTCCGCGCATTGCCGGGACTGCAGCCGTCCCGCAACCGATTCGCCGAGATCCGGGCGCGGGCCAGGACGGAGCGGCGGCAGAAGCGGGCCGTGGTCTTCGGGTTGGGCGGACTCGCGCTGGCTGCGTCGCTAGCGCTGGCCGTGGTGCTGGTACCCAGGCTGGCACCGCCGGCGCCGTCGATGGCGGAGCAGGTCGCAGAGCAGCAGGAGCTCGATGACATCATCGCCCGCTCCCGTTCGCTCGAAGGTGCCATCCAGGCCTACAACCCCGACCAGAGAGTCACCGACGGTCGGACGGCGGTCGCCGCCGCTTCGCTCGAGGAACGGCTGGCCCGCGTCGATGGCCAGCTTCAGCTGGTTGGCATGATGGACCAGGCGGTGCGCCAGCAGGCCGCGCTGCAGTTGTGGAGAGAGCGCGTCAGCCTGCTCAACGCGCTCGTGGACGTGCACGTGACCCGCGCCAAAGCGGTCGGGTTCTGATCTTGAGGAGTGAAACCATGTCGGTTCGCATGTTTGTGTTGGGTGCGCTCACCGCGGTCTCGGCCTTTCCCGCCGTCCTTGCGGCCCAGGAGCGCCAGCCGGTTCCCCGTCCCCGAATCTATTTCGATGACCAGGAACCCAAGGTCATCCGGGATCGGATTCGGGCCGTCACCCAGCGCCGGGCACGGCTGGGTGTCAACGTCGACCTCACCGCCAACAAGACCGATTCGCTCGGCGCCAGCCTACTGTCGGTCACCCCGGGCGGGCCGGCTGCGAAGGCGGGGCTTCGGAGCGGAGACGTCATCACCAAGCTCAACGGCAAATCGCTTACGGCCAGTGAAAACACCGGGGCGAGCGAGGACCAGTCGCTTCCCGGTCTGCGCCTGGTGGAGCTCGCCGCGCAGCTCAAGCCGGCCGAGACGATCACGCTGGAATACATTCGTGACGGAGCCCGGAAGACCACCTCGCTGGTCACCGGGAACGAGATCGTCACGATGAGCGCCTTCGGGCTCGCGCCGGGCGGTGAGTTCACCTGGCAGTTCCCGGAGGGCCAGATGTTCGAGAAGATGAAGGGCGACTTCGAAATCCAGCCGAGGGCCGGCGGGTGGGCCTTTGCGTACGGCGGGCCCCTGATGGAGCTCGAGCTCGCTCCGCTCAACGCCGACCTGGGCGCCTATTTCGGCACCACCGAAGGCGTCCTGGTGATCAACGTCCCCAAGGACTCGCCGCTCGGAGTAAAGGGTGGAGACGTCATCCTGAACGTCGACGGTCGCAAGGCCACCGGGCCGGGCAGCTTCCTCCGGATTCTGCGCAGCTACGATCCGGGGGACAGCTTCAAGCTGGAGATCATGCGCAACAAGGCACGGACCACGGTCACCGGGAAGTTGGAGAAGGACCGGGAGCAGGAGCAGTAAGCGCTTCACGGCACTCCGCGGGCAACGAGGGCGGCTGAAAGGCCGCCCTCGTTTGTTAAGTGGCGAAGGTCTCCGGTGCCCCGTAATTTGCCTTTCCACCTGATGCACGAGGAGTGCATGGGCACCAGAGACCCTAGGATCGACACCTACATCGCCAAGTCCGCCGATTTTGCCAAACCGATCCTCACCCATCTTCGGGAAGTCGTCCATGCCGCCTGTCCCGAGGTGGAAGAGACGATGAAGTGGAGCTCCCCGCATTTCGATTACAAAGGGGAGATGATGTGCGGCATGGCGGCGTTCAAGGAGCACTGTCGCTTCGGCTTCTGGAAGGGCGCCCTGATCCCCGGTATCCCGTCCCTGTCGGAGCAGGTCGAGGGTCCGATGGGACGGATAACGTCGGTCAGGGACCTTCCCTCCAGGAAAGTCCTGGCCGGCTACGTCAAAGCGGCAATGAACCTCAATGACACCGGGGTCAAAGCGGTGCGGATGAAGGGCCCGCCCAAGAAAGCACTACCGACTCCACCGTATCTCACTCGTGCGCTCAACGGAAACAAGGCGGCCAAGGCGTCATTTGAAGCGTTCAGCCCCAGCGCAAAGCGCGAGTATGTCGAATGGCTGATCGAAGCGAAGACCGAGGAAACCCGGGCTCGGCGGCTGGACACCGCGATCGAGTGGATTGCGGAGGGCAAGACGCGGAACTGGAAGTACAAGTAGATGCGGGTCCTGGCACTCGCGTGCGCGGCGGGCCTCGCCGGTGGCGTGAACCTGCTGACGGCGCAGGCGCTCCCGCCGTACGCGTCGATGAACCCCATGGTGTCGTCCCGAACCGGGCTCGCCACCCAGCCGTTCGTCGAGCCGGGACGCACCTGGCGCGTCACCGCGCTGCTCGACTATGCCAGCCCCATCGAATACGTCTCCAGCCCCACCGTCACCTACCTGATGGATGCCGAGCTCCTCCGCGTCGACATGACCGTCACCCGCGGAATCGGAAAACACGGATTCCTCCTGGGACAGACCAGCTTCAACCAGGCCAACGACGGCTTTCTCGACGGCTTCATCGACTGGTATCATGATTTGTTCGGATTCCCCACCGGCGCGCGGAAGATCCGTCCGAGAAACCGCTTCGGCTACGATCTGAGCCTGGCCGGGGGGCTGTCGGTGTCCCGCGAAAAACCTGGGGCCTATCTGGGCGACATCCGCCTCGGCGCAGGCCTCCGGCATTCCAGCCATTGGCAGACGTTCGTCTCAGCCACGTTGCCGACCAATACCGGCCCCGAGGGGTTCAAGCGGGGAGTTGCTTCGGTGAATGCGGTCACCACGCTCCGGAGCGACTTCGGCGGGCGGTTTACCTACGAGGGTACGCTGGGGGCGGGCTACACTCCAGGGCATGGAGATCTGCGGGAGTTCCAGCACACCACATTTCTGATGGTCAGCCAGGGCCTGCGCGCCCGAATAGCGGGACCGCTGCACCTCTATTCCAACCTCATATATCACTCGGCGCTTTACCGGGACATCGGTGACTCGGAGCTGGACGGGCGTGAGCTCACCATCGATCTGGGAGGGTTCTTCAAGTTCAGGAAAGGACCTGAGTGGATCCTGGGCCTGACCGAGGACCTGGAGCCCTCGGGACCCGCCATCGACGTTTCGTTCAGGCTGGGGGCGCGCTGGTAGCGAGGAACTGCTCCATCTGCTCGAGCAGGTATTGCCGGGCCTTCGACTCTCGAAGATTCAAGGCATAGTGATTGATGAGCTGCTGCTGGTACTTGAGCCACTCGGCCCAGCACACCGCGCAGATCTCCCGGAAAATCCTGGCGCCCTGATCGTTGGGAAAGGGCTGGAACGATTGCTGGTCGCGGGTTTGGCCACACCGAACACAGGTGATGGAAGGCATGGAAACAAAGTAACCAGTGACCCGTAACCAGTTACCGGTTAGGAGTCACTGGTCACTGGTCACTGGTCACTGGTCACTGGTCACTGGTCACCGCAATACCACATCCCCTCGCTGCAGCGCCTTGACCCCGCTCCGCGTTCCCAGCCCCGCCCCAAGCCCCACGACCGCAGCCGTCACGCCGGACACCAGCAGGTTGACCAGAGGGATGATGGTAAGCGGCAAGACCAGGAGGCCCGCGACGACGGCGGCCAGAACCGGAACCACAGGCGAACGGACCGAATCGACGAAGCGCAAGCGGCGGCGGACAAACCCGCGGGCGAACCCGAAGGAAAAGATGCCGGCCGCAGCGGTGACGACGATGGCCACGAGGCCGATCAAAGTGCTGAACACAGGAAAACCTCCTCGAACAAGTCAGAATCGTGTTTCATTACGAAACACGCCCCCGATAGGTTTCACCAGTCCCTCCTACCACCGGAGGACGCAGCTCCCCCAGACAAAGCCCGACCCGAAGGCCGTGAGTACCACCAAGTCACCCTGAGCGAGACGCCCCGCTCGGGCGCATTCGTCCAGTGCGATGGGGATCGTTGCTGCCGTGGTGTTTCCGTAATGCTGAATGTTGTTGTAGGTCTGCGTTTCGGCCAGCCCGAGCTCTTTCTGTACCCCCTCGGAGATTCGCTGGTTGGCCTGGTGGGCGATGAGCAGCTTGATCGCCTCAACCGTCTCTCCGGCCCGAACGAGGACGGCGCGGACCGACTCCGGCATACGTACGACCGCGTGCCGGAACACTTCGCGGCCGTCCATCTGCAACCAGAATCGCCCGGCGGCGATCTCCTCGGGCCACTGCTCCAGCCGGATCATCGAGCTCGGACCGTCAGCCCAGAGTTTTTCGGCGTGTTCGCCTTGGCTGTGGAGATCGAAGGCCGCAATGCCCCGCCCAGGCGCTTCGCTGGCACCCAGCAAGACGGCCCCCGCCCCATCGGCGAAGATCACTGCGGTGTTCCGGCCGTCAGTGGACACCTGCATCCGCGTGGATTGAATCTCCTGGCCGACGACCAACACCCGGCGAAATGCCCCGGAGCGGATATAGGCATCCGCTACCGAAAGCGCGTAGACGAAGCCGGCGCACTGCATGCGGATGTCGATGGCGGGAATCGTGTCGAGTCCCAGCTCGCGCTGCAGGAAGACGCCGTTGCCGGGCGCGTAGTGGTCTGGTGTGGAGGTGGCGTAGATGATGGCGTCGAGAGCGGACGCCGGTTCGCCGGCCATGGCCAGCGCTTCCTTGGCGGCCGCCTTGCCCAGGCCGACGCCGGATTCTCCTTCGGTAATCCAGCGCCGCTGCTCGATGCCGGTGCGGACCCGGATCCACTCGTCCGAGGTGTCCATGAGCCGCGCCAGATCGTCGTTGCTGACGATCCGCTCGGGAACTGCCCGGCCGGTGCCGAGGATGACGCTGTGTGGCAAGGGGTTGGGGGTTAGGGGTTAGGCGTTGGGGTGGTGCATGGGGAAAGGTCGTTGAAAAGAGTCAGGGGGCAAGGTGTGAACCCTGCCCCCAACCCCTAACCCCCAACCCCCAACCCCTAACCCCTACCCTCCTACTCATACCGGAGCGCATCAATCGTATTGAGCGTCGCGGCACGCCAAGCGGGCCAGAGACCGAAAGTGAGTCCCACGACAGCGCTGAACGCGAAAGCCAGTGCCACTGAAGCGGGAGCGATGTAGGTGTTCCACTTGGCCGCCGAGGCCATGATCATCGCCCCCCCGGTGCCGACCAGCACGCCGAGGGCACCACCCAGCAGACACAGCACCAGTGCTTCGGTGAGAAACTGGAGCATGACGGTGCTCTTGCTCGCTCCCAGGGCCTTCCGAATGCCGATCTCGCGGGTCCGCTCGGTCACCGATACCAGCATGATATTCATGATCCCGATGCCGCCCACCACCAGGGACACCAGCGCGATCCCCCCCAGCAGAAACTTGAAGCTCTCGGCCGTGTCCTGCTGGGTAGCGAGGATGTCCATCTGGTTTCGAATCTGGAAATCGTTGGCCCCGCCCGGTCGGATCTTGTGCTGCCGGCGGAGCACGCCCTCGATATCCACCATGCCCGCGTCCAGGGATACCCCCTCCCGCACCTGCACCGCGATCGTCCGGAGCCGATCGGTGCCGAAGATCCGGTACCGGGCCGTGCTGAGGGGAATGATCACCCGCTCGTCGGGATTCTCGAACGAGCCGGCCGACCCCTTCTCGCTCAGGATCCCGATGACCTCGAAGGGCTGACCCCGGATCTGGATAGTCTGTCCGACCAGGGCCGCCGCGTTCACGTTGAACATCGCGGGTACCGCCGAGCCCAGGAGCGCATAGCGCTGGTGCGCGCCATCGTCACCCGGGGTGAACATCCGGCCGGAGGTCACCTTGAAATTCCGCACTTCGACGAAATTCGGGCTGGTGCCGAGAATATTGATATTGAAATTGCGGTTGCCGTACTTGACCTGGAGCGAGCGCTGCATTTCCGGCTGGACCGCCGTGAGCAGCTTCGCATCGGCTGCCAGGGCCTCAGCGTCTCTGGTAGTCAGGCTCACCCGCACGTCACTGGCCCGCCCGCCCATGAACGACTGTCCCGGGTAGATGGTCAGCAGGTTGGCACCCAGCGCCTCGATCCTCGCGGCGATGGCGCGCTGGGCTCCGGTGCCGATAGCGACGACAGCGATGACCGCGCCAACCCCGATGATGATGCCGAGCATCGTCAGCAGGGCGCGGAGCTTGTGGTCCCGGATGCTCTGGAACGCCACCCGGACCGTCTCACCGATCATCATGGCCGGCCACCTCCCGTGGGACCGGTCGTGCCGCCCGGGCGCGTCGTGGTGGCCGGCGGCTGCTGATTCACCCCGGGCAGACCGCCCCCTCCGGTCATCTGGGTCATCCGGGTTCTCTGAAGTTCCTGCTGCTCCACCAGGCTGGCGCTCGGCAACACCAGCACCGAATCGGACGCGGTGAGACCGCGCACCACCTCGCTGTAGTCGAGGTCGGTCAGGCCGGTGCGGATATACACCGGCACGGGCTCGCCATTCTTGCGCACGAAAACGATGTAGTCGCCCCCGAACTGGAAGTCGCTGCCGCCCCCGCGCTGGCCGCCGAAACCGCCGCGGCCACCGCCCATCCCACCGCCCATTCCGCCACGGCCCCCGCCGGGATTCAGCGATCGGAGCAGCTGCATCTCTTCCGCCGTCGGGCGCTCCCCGGAGCGGAATTTGGCCATGATGGCGTTGACCTGTTTCTCGGTGACGCCGGGAGGCAAGGTGATCTCACGCCCCTGCAGAGTCATGGTGTTGCCGGCCGGCTTCTTCACCGCCGTATCGGTTTTCACGCTGTCGGTCCGGGGGCTCTGCCCCGCGAACGTGCTGCGCATGGAATCGCGACGCTTGGCGGCGTCGGCCAGCAGCTCGGTCAGTCGATCGGGGAGGATTCCCAGTACCTGGGCGGCGCTGCCCACATCGCGCGGGGTCCGGAGCGCGGCGTTGGGCACCGCGAGCGCGCTGTCGCGCCGTCCGATATGAACCTCCACGTCGCTGTTCATGCCGGGCTTCAGCAGGCCGTTGCGGTTCTCGATCCGGACCTGGACCGCGAACATCGTGACGTTCTGGACCGTCTCCGCCAGCGGCTCGATTTTGACGACCTCACCGTCGAACGGCTGGTTGGGATAGGCGCCGACCGTCACCGTGGCGCGGAGACCGGGCCGGATCTTGCCGATGTCGGTCTCGTCGACCAGCGTCCGCACCTGCACCAGGTTCAGGTCCGCCATTTTCAGCAGCACGGTCCCGCCCCCGACGTCACTGGTTGGAGACGAGATGACCTGGCCGCGCTCGACCGTCTTGGAGATGATCGTCCCGGTGATCGGGGCCAGCACGTCGGTGTCTTCCATCTGAATCTTGGCGTTGTCGAGATTCACCTGCGCGCTCACCACGGCGGCCCGGGCATTGGCCACCGCCAGGACGGCGGCTTCGTGTTCTTCGGTGGAAATCGACTGGGTCTTGAAGAGCTCGTCCGACCGCTTGCGCACGGACTCGGCGTTTTCGAACCGGGCCTTGGCCACGTCAAGATCCGCCTGCGTCTGATTCAGCCGGTTGCGCGGTGTGCGCTGGTCGACCCGCACCAGTAGGGTGCCCCGCTGCACCATCTGCCCGGTTTCGACCCGCATTTCCAGGATTTCACCCGAAGCCTTCGACTTGACCTCCACCACCGTATCGGGCTGCACGGTTCCCGACGCGCGCGCCGAGACCACGATCGAGCGTCGTTCCACCGGCACGGCCTGGTAGACCACCGGCACAACTTTGTCCTTGCAGCCGGCGCCGACGAGGATCGTCGCGAGCGGAATCAGGGAACGGATACGCATCAGGACCTTCCAGGGGTAGCGTGGTCACGCTCGATAATGCCGTCCTTCAGATGTACCTGGCGGCGGGCGTGCTCGGCGATGTCGTGTTCGTGGGTAACCAGAATGATGGTCTGACCCTCGGCGTAGAGCTGCTCGAACAGAGAGAGGATCTCCTCGCTCGTCTTGGAGTCGAGGTTGCCGGTCGGCTCGTCGGCCAGGATGATGCTCGGATGGTTGACCAGGGCCCGGGCGATGGCCACCCGCTGCCGCTGTCCGCCGGAGAGCTCGTTCGGGCGGTGGGACATCCGCTCCTTGAGGCCGACCCGGGTGAGCGATTCCTCGGCCATCCGGCGCCGTTCCTTGGACCCGGTGCCTCCGTAGATCAGCGGCAGCTCCACGTTCTGGAGGGCCGAGGCGCGGGGCAGCAGGTTGAAGGTCTGGAAGACGAAACCGATCTCGCGGTTCCGGATCCGGGCCAGCTCATCGTCTCCCAGCTCCGAGACCCGATGTCCGTTGAGCCAGTATTCCCCTTCCGAGGGCGAGTCGAGACAGCCGATCAGATTCATCAGCGTCGACTTGCCGGACCCGGACGGGCCCATGATGGCTACGAACTCGTTCCGCCGGATGGTGATGTCCACGCCGCGCAGGGCTCGCACGGTCTCGCTGCCCATCACGTATTCGCGCTTCATGTTGCGCACCACGATGACGGCGTCCCGCGGCACGTCCGCGGGGAGCATGGCCATGCGCTCGGCGGTATTGGAAACGGCGGTCACAGCGTCCTCCCGATGAGGGCGGCGATCTGGGCCCGGGCCCGCACGTAATCGAATCGCGCGGTGACGGCGTCCACTTCGGCCTGATTCAACGCCTCCTGCGAGGTCAGCACATCCACAATCGTGGCGGCGCCGAGGCGGTAACGCTCCTGCTGCACCCGGAGATCCTCCTGGCCGGCCTGCACGCTGGTCTGGCTGATCCCGATCCGAAGTCGGGCCGCGTCCAGCGCGGCCACCGCGGCGATCAGGCTGGC
>Ga0070699_100001207_pt1 | contig 23880 bp, 23 predicted proteins | sample KBSK1503metaG_FD_65473 | JGI IMG/M metagenome (GOLD analysis project Ga0070699, IMG submission 65473) | Corn, switchgrass and miscanthus rhizosphere microbial communities from Kellogg Biological Station, Michigan, USA - KBS K1-50-3 metaG | ecosystem: Host-associated > Plants > Roots >...
GAACGACCCCCAAGAAAGGCAAGAAGTCGGGAGGCCGTCCCAGCTTCTGATTCATGAACGGAAGATCTCCAGGCGTCCCCAGGGAATCGTGGGGATCAGAGAATATACCGGCTGAGGTCCTGATCCCGGATGACGTCTGCGAGCATCCGCTGGACATAGGCGGAATCGATAACGAGAGTCTTCTCCTCCAGCTCGCCACCGGCGAAGGAGACTTCATCGAGCAGCTTCTCCATCAGCGTGTGGAGGCGGCGCGCGCCAATGTTTTCCGTTCTCTCGTTCACTTCCGCCGCGTAGCGCGCAATGGTCTCCAGAGCATCGTCGGCGAAGCTCAGATGAATACCCTCAGTCTCCATGAGAGCCACATATTGGTGGGTGAGCGCATTTCGCGGCTCTTTCAGGATCCGGAAGAAGTCCTTCTCCGTGAGAGTTTCCAGCTCCACGCGGATCGGGAATCTCCCCTGCAGCTCGGGAATCAGGTCCGAGGGTTTGCTCACGTGGAAGGCACCGGACGCGATGAACAGGATATGGTTGGTCCGCACCATTCCGTATTTGGTGCTCGCCGTGGTTCCTTCCACGATGGGGAGGAGATCCCGCTGGACCCCTTCCCGACTCACGTCGGGGCCCTGGCCCGATTCCCGTCCCGCTATCTTGTCGATTTCATCCAGGAAAATGATCCCGGACTCCTCGACCCGCTTGATGGCCTGCTTGGCCACGCTATCCGGATCGATCAGTTTCTCTTCCTCCTCCCGCAGGAGGTGCTCGCGGGCCTCTCCCACAACCATCCGGCGCTTGCGGCTGCGACTTCCGAACAGGCCGGGCATCATGTCTTTCAGGTTCAGGTCCATCTCTTCCATCCCGGCGCTCGAAAAGATCCGCATGGCCGGAAATGAAGAGCTCCGCACCTCCAGCTCGAGCACCCGATCCTCGAGGTCGCCGGAGCGCAGCTGCTGCCGAAGCTTCTCCCGGGTTCGCTCGTGCTGATCCAGCGACTCTGCCGAGGGAACCGCCAAGCTCGATCCGGGCGCCGGCCGATCCATGGGAGGCAGCAGCAAGTCCAGGATCCGATCCTCCACATTTCGTGTCGCCCGCTGCCGGATCTGCGCCGCCATTTCCGAGCGGACCATCTCCACCGCCAGCTCGACCAGGTCCCGGATCATCGACTCGACATCCCTTCCCACATAACCCACCTCGGTGTACTTCGAGGCCTCCACCTTGATGAAGGGCGAACTGGTGAGTCGCGCGAGCCGCCGCGCAATCTCGGTTTTTCCGACTCCCGTCGGTCCGATCATGATGATGTTCTTCGGGGCTACCTCATCGGCCATCTCCGGGAGCAGCTTGAGACGCCGGGTCCGGTTCCGCAAGGCAATGGCCACGGCGCGCTTGGCTGCCCGCTGGCCGACGACGTATTTGTCCAGCTCGGTAACAATCTGGCGCGGGGTCAGCTCTGCTTGCCTGGGCGGGATCTTATCGGTCACTTCCCCGGGCATGTAATAGACCATGGGGAACTACCTTTCAAAGGGATTCAACGCTGATGTTATCGTTGGTGTAGATGTCGATGGCGGCGGCAATTTTCATGGATTCCAATGCGATGGCTTTGGCGTCCAGTCCGGAATGCGAAATCAGCGCTCTGGCCGCCGCCAGCGCCAGCGGCCCGCCCGACCCGAGCGCGAGCAAGCCATCATCGGGCTCGATGAGATCCCCGGTGCCGGACAGCAGATAGGCATTGGTGCCGCTGGCCACTACCAGGTGCGCTTCCAGCCTACGAAGCATCTTGTCCGTCCGCCAGTCCTTCACCAGCTCCACGGAAGCCCGTTCCAGGTTGCCGCGAAACTCCTCCAGCTTGGCCTCGAATTTCGTGAAGAGCGCGATGGCATCCGCCGCGGAGCCCGCAAATCCGGCCAGCACCGAAGCGTTGTGAACTCTTCGAATCTTCCGGGCTCCGTGCTTTACCACCGAATGTCCCAGGGTCACCTGGCCGTCTCCCGCCATGGCCACCTGGCCCTTGTGCCGCACGCAGAGAATCGTCGTGTGTCGAAAGGTCTGTCCCATGGCGGATTGACCCCGGTTTTTCGAATGATTGGTCGGCGTGGATTATCGCAGCGCCCATGGAGAGCGTCAAATTATCAGGGCGGGGATTCAACGGGCAGACAGGGAAATTCGGGCATCCACGGCGAAGCACTCGCCTCGAGTGCTTCCGGCGATGAACGGGTTGATGTCCGCCTGCTCGATTTCAGGAAAATCCGCCAGGAGCTGCGACAGTCTCAGAAGCATCTCCTCGAGAATCTTCTCGCTCACGCCCTTCTCGCCTCGAAAGCCGCTGAGCAGGGCGTAGCCACGCAGCGAGGTGATCATCTCACGTGCTTCCCGGTCGGTGATGGGATGCACCCGAAACGTCACGTCCTTCATCGCCTCCACGAAAACCCCTCCCAGCCCGAACATCAGGAGCGTGCCGAACTGGCGATCCTGAAACGAGCCCAGGATGACTTCCCGCCCGCCCCGCACCATCTTCTGGACCAGGACCGGAAGCGAACGCCGCTTCAGCCGACGGGTCATCTCCTGATAGGCCTTGCCAACCTCGTCCCCATTGCGAAGATCGACCTGCACGCCGCCCGCTTCCGTCTTGTGGGAAATCTCCGGGAGCACCGCCTTGAGCACCACCGGATAGCCCATCTCCAGGGAAGCGCCGATGGCGGCCGCTGCACCCGTGACGACCCTGCTTGGCGGCTGCGGAAAGCCGTAAGCGGCCAGGACATCCTGGGATTCCTGCATGGAAAGCTGCAGACGCCTGCTCTTGCGCACCCGTGTCATGAGCAACGCGACCTTGCGCCGGTTCACCCGGAAACGAATGACTCGACCCCGTTTCCGCTCACGGATCAGCCGGTAACGGTGCATCGCCGACATGGCCTGGGCGGACTCCTCGGGAAACGAGTAGACGGGAATGGAATGATCTCGAAGGGTCTGGACGCCTTCGGCGCCGCGGTCCTTACCCATGAAGCAGGTAAGCACAGGCTTGCGGCTTCTCCGGGAGTACCGGACGACCGTCTTGGCAACCTCCCGCGAGTTGATCATGGTGGGCGCCACGAACAGGACCAGCAATCCGTCCACGGTGGCATCGGCCAGCAATGCTTTCAAGCCCACCGCATACCGGTCGGCGTCGGCGGAAGCTATGAGATCCACCGGGTTGGCAACGCTGCATTCCGGGGGAAGCTTCTTGCGCAGGATGCGCCGCGTCTTTTCCTCCAGTGGAGCCAAGGTCAGTCCCAGGGTGACCGCAGCATCGGTGGCCATGATCGCCGGACCGCCGGCATTGGTGAGAAGAGCGACACGGTTGCCACGCGGCAGCGGCTGGCTGGTGAACGCCGTGGCCATCGTGAACAGCTCCTCAATGGTGTTGACGCGCAGGACCCCGCACTGATCGAAGAGCGTGGAGGAGGCCACGTCACCCCCGGCGAGCGCGCCGGTATGGGAGAAAGCGGCACGGGCTCCCGCCTCGGTTCGCCCGGACTTAACGGCGATGATGGGCTTTTTGCGCGTGACCCGCTGCGCGATGGTGGTGAACTTGCGGGGATTTCCGAAGCTCTCCAGGTACATCAGGATCACGCCGGTGGAGGGATCGTTTTCCCAGTATTCGATGAGATCGTTACCCGAAATATCCGCCTTGTTCCCCACGCTGGCGAACATGGAAATGCCGAGGTTGATCTGGCGGGCGTTGGCTAGAATGATTTCCCCGAGGGCGCCTGATTGGGACATGAATCCGGCGCGCCCGCGGGTCGGCGCGGAAGCGGCAAAGGTGGCATTGAGCCGAATCGCCGGATCGGTGTTGATCACACCCATGCAGTTCGGGCCGATCATGCGCATCCCCGCTTTGCGCACCTTGTCGCGGATCTTCTCCTCCAGGCGGGCCCCGGCCTCACCCACCTCGCGAAAGCCCGCCGTGATGACCACCAGCCCTCGAACCTTCTTGCGCCTGCACTCCTCTACGACTCCAAGAACGTGCTCCCGTGGGACCACGATCACGGCCAGGTCGACTGAATCGGGGATCGCCGCCACGGAGGGATAGCACTTCATGGAGTGGAGGTACGAGGTGTGGGGATTCACCGGATAGACGGCGCCTTCGAACCCTGCTTCCAGCAGCTTCGCGAGAATCTCGCTGCCAATGGAGCCGATACGGCGCGAGGCGCCCACCACGGCGACCGACTTTGGACGAAAGATGGCGTCGAGGCTTCGATTCACGCACTGGCTCCCGGCCGCCGGACGTCGCGTCCGGGCGGGCGGATGTTATCGAAGCCGAATTGGAAGTGTCAACGGGAAGCGGTGGCTGGAACGACCATGGGAAAAAGGAATTCCACTCGAGTGCCCAGACCCGGGGCGCTTTGGATGGTCAAAGTCGCTCCATGCTGCTCCGCAATGCGCTGAACGATGGCCATCCCCAAGCCAGAGCCGCGATCCTTGCCGTGGCTGAAGAACGGCTCGCACACTCGGGCGGCTGTTTCGGAGTCCATGCCGCACCCGTTGTCGGCGATGGCCAGCACACCCCGGTCGTCGCGCGTGCTCGTTTCCACCGTGAGCGTTCCCCCGGGCTTGAGGGCTTCCAGCGCGTTGCCCACCACGTTGTGAAGGACTCGAACGATCTTTTGCCGATCCAGGAAGAGCGGTGCTTCGAGATTCAGGCGAGTGTCGAGGCGGACCTGGTGCTGCTCGATTTGCGGCTCGACGGTCTTGAGAAATGCCTGCACCACAGCGGTCAGAGACACGGACTCGGTTTTCAACGGCTGCGCCCCCGATGAGAACTCCAGCATCTCACTCGACAGCTTGGTCAGACGATCCACCTCGCCGATGATGACATTGAGCTTTTCCTTGTGAGCGGGCTCGGGTATCCGGTTCCGGAGCAGCTCCGCCGTCCCGCGCATCGCCGCCATGGGGCTGCGAATGTCGTGGACGATCGAGGCAGCCATCCGGCCGATGGAGGACCAGCGCTCGTTCTGGAGCCGCTCATTCACCATCCGGGCATTCTCGATGGCCACCGCCGCCAGCCCCGCGAGCACCGCCAGCACTTCCCGACCCGTGCGATCGGGCCTCGCTGCGCGCTGGTGGCTGTCCAGGTAGACGATTCCGATGATTCGCTCCTGGATCTTCAACGGGACGCACGCGATGGTCTGCAAGCGCAGGCGGACGATGCTGGCGGTCTTGTCGCGAGGGCTCACCCCATCCAGGTCGGATAGGAATTCGGCCCGCCCGGTGGCGGCCACCCTGACGGCGATGCTTCTGCTGAACTCCACCTGCTGAGCGGACGTCGGATCCTGCTGGTCGTCGCGCCGGGCTCGCAGCTTCAGATCCCCTCCCTCGTGCAGGAACAGGTAACCGCGCTCCGCATGGGTGACGCGCACGCAGGCATCCAGCACCCGTCCCAGCACATCTTCCAGCTCCAGGGTGGAGAGGAGCACCTTGGAGATTTCCAGCACTTCCAGCAAGTTCTCATTCGCCGTGCCCGCCGGTTCGACCGCAGCGGCCTCGGGCTGGGAGTCCCCCGCCTGGATGATGAACCGAAGCTGGTAATTGCCCGGCTGGCCCAGGACCAGGCTCGACCCGCTCTTCAGGCGAACCGCGTCCTTCGCCGAGGCGCTGTCGACCCAGGTGCCGTTGGTGCTCCCCGCATCCCGGACGACGTAGCCCGAGCCTGCCGGCTCGATGCGCGCATGGCAGGCGGAGACGAAAGGCTCGGCAATGACCACATCACAATCGGCAGCCCGCCCGAGGGTTATGGGCTCGGTGGACAGCGGGATGGTCCGTTTCCCATCCGAGGTGACGACCTCGAGGTATGCCTTCACCGATTTCGACACCGGTTCCCTCCGTCGAGTGACCCCCCAAAATATAGGTCCCAGATTCTTGACAGGCCAGCGTGGACTTTCTAGACTCGCGGCATGCCCGGCCTGGAGAATCCTGGAAAACTGCTCATGGCGATTGGCGCCCTGCTCCTGGGGATTGGTGCGGTGCTGACCCTGGGGGGAAAGGTGGGATGGCTGGGGCGGTTGCCGGGAGACTTTCGAGTTCAGCGCGGCGGGTTCTCGTTCTATTTTCCCCTCGCCACTTCCCTCTTGTTGAGCCTGCTCCTCACACTCCTGCTGAACCTGTTCCTCCGGCGCCGGTAGCACACAAAGCTGCAGGTGGGACGGTCGCCGGCTGGCGCCTCAAGGCTCCAGAACCAGGGTAACCCCCTCAGGCTTGCGGACCAGGCGGCGCCCATAGAGCAAACAAAGGATCCCCATGACGATGATGGCGCCGCCCATGAGCTGTTGGGAAGTCGGCAGGGTCGTGAACGCCAGATAGGCCGCCAGGAGCACGAAGAAGGGCTGCATCGTCTTGATGGCCGTCGCCCGGGTCACGTCGATGCGCGCCAGCGCCGCGTAGTAAGTGACATTGGCCATGAAGGACCCGGCCAGAGACGCCACCATGATGATGAAAAACACCTGGGCTGAGGGCATCTGCAGCCTCCCCGTCAGAAAGCCATAGATCAGGGCCAACGACGAGGCCAGCAGCGAGCGGTAGAAGATGACCACCAGGGGGCTCACCTTGCGAACCGCGATTTTGACCAGGACCACGGTAATCCCCTCCATGACGGAGGAAATCAGGCAAAGCCCCAGGCCGATCATCAGCATCTGGCCACCGCGATAAGTCGTCACCAGGCTTCCCAGCAGCGCAATGGCCACACCGACCCCCTCGAAGGAGTTGAAGCGCTCCCGCAGGAAGAGCACCCCCATGAGCACGGCGAAAACGTTGTCCGCACGCGTGTAGAAGGAGACGATGGCCGGGTCGATGAGCTGGATGGCGTAGAAGAACAGGACAATTGCGACCGCGGAGGCCACCCCCAAGCCCATCAGCTGTTTCCAGGGATTATCCGGCTGAAAAAGCTCGTGTCTTCTCCCCTGCTTGGTCAGGAGCACGAGCGCGTAAAACGACCCCATGGCGAACCAGAAAACCACGAAGGTCTCCGGATTGATGCTCCTCAGGACGTACTTGCTGGCCACATAGGTCACACCCATGCAGGCGGCCGAAGCCAGCGACAGAAGCATTCCCTGGGCTTCTCGGGACTGTTTGGACCAAAGGTGGCGGGGACTCATCTACAAGGTTTCTCTACGGATCCGGTGCAGTGTCGATTCTCTGGGCACTCAGGCCAGACAAATATGAGGCTTTCCAGGCATCGGAGCAAATTTGACCGGGACGCTGAGCTCAGTTAACCCATTGAAGCGTTTGATATTAACCTCGAAGAGTCTCATGAAAATCCATGAAAGACGCACTTCGCGATAGGGTTAACTTATTGGAATGTTGGTGGTTACTCGGTTCAATTCCGAACACGTTCTGGACGGGGACTTTGGGAATGAGACTGCCATTACAACAACTGCATAAGTTTCAATTAGTTGTGAAGTCTACCACGGAAAATATTGAGCTTTATTGTGATTCTAGACAACAACTGACTATCATTCAATAAGTTACGCGATCTAAAGTCTCAGGTCAGTATGTAAGGCGCGATGGCTCAAGTACTTCCCCACCTCTTCTCTTTCCGCTGTAATTTTATAACTCTTTGTATTTCAATTAGTTACAAGGCTGTCCTGCGAACCGCCGAACCGTTGGCATCACCGTTGCCTTAATGCCGGTCGTACGACAAACCAGAATCCTTATCGAGGGAAGGGAGGAAGGCAATGAAAAACACGGTGAAGTACCTGGCAATCCTGGTGGTAGTGATGACGGTGAGCTCAGCTCTTTTCGCAGCCCAGGGTGGGAATTCGGCGAACTGCACCACGAAGTCTTCTACTGAGAATGCAATTTGGGGTGGCGGTGGTCATAGCGCTTCTTCGGACGCGCTCAACACGAACTCGTCTTGCAAGTCCAGCACGGGAAGCACGGCGATTGTGCGTGAGAACAACGTGCAGCATCGGCTGGGGCGTGCAATCGGTAAGCTCGTGCACTCTCTTGGCGCAATTATCGACGGGACGACTTGGGGCGGCGGCGGCTTCGGCCCCCCTCCCCGCTAACTGCGATAACGAAAGCACTGCAAATGTGGGGTGGTGGCCAGATGGCTCCACCCCACATTTGCGTTTCCTCTGGAAATGCCTACATTCCCGACGGGAGGATCTGCTGCAAAACAATAGGACTCTTACCGAATGCATAGCTGCAAAACCGCGCAACGGTTCCACTTTGACAAGGTCTTGCATCAAGGTTCACGACCTACCGAAACTACCTACCTGGCATCGGACCTGGCCCGCAACGGCTCGCCGGTAGTACTTAAGACCTACGCGCTTCCAGCATCCACCCTACAAAGTCCTAGAACCCTTGTTCACGCGGCCGACCAGTTCCTAAGTTTGACTCACCCAGGTCTCATTCAGCCCTTGGATGTGCTTTTCGATCTCGAGAAGCAGGTTGTTCAAGTGGCGCTCGAGTATGTCGCCGCTGAGCCGTTCCTAACCACGGTAAAGTCGCTTTCTACGATTCAGTTTCTGGATATCCTGGCTCAAATCTGTCGCGCGCTCCAGTACCTTCACTCCCGGAATCGGGCCCACCTCGATCTACACCCCGGCAATATTATCGTTTCCCCGTCCGAGACCTCCGAGAGCAGGTGGACTGCCAAATTGATCGACTATCCATTCCTCCCGATTTCAGATTTGCGTAAGAACAGGGACCTTATCTCCTTCAATACGTCATATTCCGCGCCCGAGCTTATTGCAAAGAATATCTTTGATCACCGGGCCGATCTCTATTCTGTCGGTGTGCTTCTTTACGCAATTCTCATCGGGGAGCCAGCTAGAAAGGCCAATTGCACGACTGGCCTCAATCTGGGTGCAAATGTCGTCAACGATGATGAAACGGCCTTTATTACTCCAGAATTCCTTGGACCGATTCTCAAGAAACTTCTTCAGCAAGACCCGGAGAGGCGTTTTGGCTCCAGCTATTTCTTGCTCGAGGAACTTAACGCACATTTAAAAGTCAAAAACCTTCATCTGGACTCGGTGGAGGATCTTGACAAGATACTCGGCGGCATCCCGTTCGTTCCAACCGGTCATTTCGAATCTTCCATCGCAGAGATAGATTCCTGGCTGAGTCACAACTCGACCCGACATCGTTCAGAAATCCGTATTCAGGGGCTGCCCGGTTCAGGGAGGGGCAGGCTATTGAGGTCGCTCACCCTCTACTTGCGTGCCAGAGGGGTTCCCACGTCGCGAATTACCCGAGACATCGATTCCCGGCCATTGTTACTCATGGATACACCTCAGCTCGGGAGAGATTCGATTCTGAAAAACACTCCGCCACGACTTGCATTAATTCTGGATGGCGAGGTACAGGCCCAATCTCCCGGTGTCCAAGAATTCCTATGTGCACAACAAACCAGCCTGTTCGTGATGTCTTCAGAGGATTGGACAAGCCAAGACGATTCACCTGATTGCAAGGATTCAACAAATCAGCAGATTTCCACATTGGCTATGCCCCCACTCACACCCCCCCAAGCTGAGGCGCTAATCGACACCGCTCTGGGGCCCAACTTGATCCCGACGGCTCTCAAGAGCTCAATCGCCTCCCTGGGACTGCGGCATGCCGGGTTGATCTTGCGACAACTCTCATTCCACTCCAGGGAAGGTCATTTGTGCCGATCTGGAGTTGCTTGGGTTCCGAACCCCTCGATGGCTAGTGACTTCCCAAGCGCACCATCTATCCTCGACGCACTCCTACCGGTCTATGAACGCCTTCCCAGCTCCCACGCTGATCTCCTGGTCTTACTCTCACTCGCGCCATTTGCAGCTCATCCCTCTCATATGGCGGTTGCACTCGCCTCGCCGCTTCCTGGGGTCCAACTTTGCCTCCGCGCCCTATGTGACGTAGGTCTCATCGAGGAACGGGATGGCCGTTTTATTGTCAGCTCGCCAACAATTTCGAAGTTAGTGGGCCTGAAATGTTTGCCCGGGCGACGAGTTGAGATCGCAATGCACGCAGTCCAGAGACTCAAATCAGCCACGTTTGACCCTGCGCAAACGCCAAGCCCATTGGTTACGCATTACGCCATGCAAACCGGCGAGCAGGCAGAGACCTATCGTAGCGCCTTGCTGTCGATATCGCACTTTGAGTCTCAGTCGATTCCAAACGACGCCTTGCACTTTTATCGGATAGCACTTGCAAATCTCCCAGCCGGAAATCCAGGGCAGGAGACCGCTCTCCTCACTCGAGCCCTGAAGCTGTTGGGCAGACTCGGGAATTTAGACGAATTCTTACAATATGCAAGAATCCTGGAAGCTTCCATCGAAGGAGAGGAGGCAGCCAGCAGAGCGTCACACTGTGCCCTCCTCGCCAGACTCCATACTGACCTCGGCAGTCTCGAGCAAGCAGTGCGACTTGCAACAATTGCCCTTCAATCTGCTTCTGAGCAATTCAATCCCACTAGCAGGGCTTCCGCTTTGGCGACTCTCGCCTGGGTAGCTTTTCGGAGAGGGAACCAGTCTCAAGCTCTACACCTTGCTACTGAAGCGACCGACCTGTTTGACAGGTTAGGGGATCATCCAGAGACCCAATTTCCTCTTAGCATCATGGCTGGTGCACACTATTTACAAGGGGACTATTTGAATGCCCTTATTTGCGAACGTCGGTCATTGGCAATTGCTCGCCAAAATCGGAACTATGACCGAGTGTCACAGTCCCAGGTCAATCTTGGAATTCTACTCATGGAAAGCGGCCAATTACGGAGAGCGTATCGAGCATTCCTAAGAAGTAGGCGCCTAGGTCAGAGCATGAAGATGCTCCTGCCGGAACTGAACGCTCGTAATAATATGGTGATGTGCTATCAGTATTGGGGTGATATAAGGTCCTCTTCCAAAGAGTATCGTGACGCTCAAAGCTTAGTTGCGATGGGGATTGGCCATCATGTTAGAAGCCAGAGTGCCCTGAGCCATGCTGATAACCTTCTCCTCGCCGGACAAATGGAAAGTTCGCTACAAGTCCTCGACATCGCAATGCAATCTGGGACCAATTCCTCCGACAAGTTTTCTCTGCAAGTTGGCGAGTTCCAGAGGGCGCATGTCCTCCACCACGTCGGTTACAACAATCGATCGATCGAAATCCTCAAGCAGCTCCTGCCGACGCTGAATCAGTCTCGTTATAAGTTTTATGAGACCCTTGCCTTCTTTCTCCAAGCCGAATGCCTGATTCAGGCTGGACGAATCGATGAAGCCCGATCCAGTATAGAGGCAGGCTCCCAAACCCTCCCTGCACAAAACTTGGCCTGCCAAATCGCTCGCCGGTTGGCACTGGCGCGACATTCACTCGCAACGGGAGACTTGGCTTCCTCCCATCGCACACTTGTGCTTGCCGCACAACTATCCCGGAAGGCCGGCTTTCGAAGGTACCTTTTCGAGGCTTGGCTCAATCTGGCTCAGACCTTCCTTGCGACCGGTAATTCTGAAGGCACGGGCGACGTACTTCGTAAGCTTTGTAGTCTCCATCAGCGCATTAAGCTCAGGCTCTTCGAGCCGTGGCTGTTTCAGACGATGGCGGATCATGCGGCAGCGGTGGGCGAGGAGCGTGAGTCCAAGAAGCACCTGCTCAATGCCAGAACGTCATTGCTGGAGATGGCCTACAACATTTGCGACCTGGAGATGCGGAGACATTTCCTGAACCGGCCGGACAGCCGGGCGTTGCTTGCAAGGTCGGAGGATCTGGAGGATCTCGCCTACGAGGGGTTCCCGGAACCGCAGGGTTCACCTCAGGCGACGCGCGCACTGGAGAGCATCGCCCGGATCAATGAGCAGCTGCACCGGCGCGACTCTCTAAAATCCACCCTGGGCTTGATCCTCGATGAGGCAATTCGGCTGAGCGAGGCCGAGCGTGGCATCGTCTTCCTGTTCGATCCCGCGGGCCGCGAAGAGCTCAAGGTTTCACGAAATGTGGGCCGTCGCTCGTTGGCGGACGCCAGAAAATATACGCGCACGGCACTGCAACGAATCCGGCATGGTGAAATAGTCTTTGCCGCCGACACCTTCACGGACCCTCTCCTCAGCGCGGCTGAGAGCATTACCCAGCTTCGAATCCGTTCCGTAACGTGCGTTCCGCTGCGATCGCGCAACAGCATCATCGGCGCACTCTATTTGGACAGCCGTCGGCCGCGGCTGGCTGCAAGCCCGGAGCTCCTGAAGTCTCTTGAGATCTTCGCGCAGCAAGCCGCATCGGCGCTGGAGCGTGCCATTCGCTACTTTCATCTCGCTGAGGAAAACCGCAGACTGCGGGAGACCGCCATTCTCGGCGTCCCCAATCTCATAGGCCAGGGAACCTACTTCACGGGTCTCAAGAAACTCATCGCAGCAGCCGCAAATACGGATCTTCCCGTCCTCATCCTGGGAGAGAGCGGTACTGGCAAGGAACTGGTGGCCCGAGCCATCCACTACTCCGGGAGGCGCAGCATAGAGGCGTTTCTATCCGTTGACTGCGGCGCGTTGCCGGAGAATCTCATTGAAAGCGAGCTCTTCGGTTACCGACGGGGAGCCTTCACCGGCGCCGATCAGGACAAGGATGGACTCTTTGTGGCAGCCCGAGGAGGAAGTCTCTTCCTCGATGAAATCGGAAACACTTCACCCGCCCTGCAGGCCAAATTGCTCAGGGCAATTCAGGAACGTGAGATCCGCCCACTGGGCGCGACCCGGCCGGTACCATTTCAGGCTCGGCTGTTGGCCGCCACCAACCGGGACCTCAGGCGTGAGGCTCGAGACGGCCGATTCCGGCAAGACCTACTTTTCCGCCTCAATGGAATAACCTTCGAGATGCCATCTCTCAGGGATCGCAAGGCCGAAGTGCCATTGTTGGTCAACCACTTCCTACAAAAGACCCGCAGCAGATACAACCACAGCATTACTCGAATCTCGGACGAAGCCCTTCAAGCTCTTTCTCGATACGACTGGCCGGGGAATGTCCGAGAGCTCGAAAACTGCATCGAGAGAGCGGTAGCCCTCGCTCGCGAAGAGACTATCCACTTGAAAGACCTCCCCGACTCGGTTCGATCCGCTTGTGTTGTCGGTTGGTCTGAGAAGAAGGGTGAGCACCGGCTCATCGAGGAAGCTCTCGCTCGATTTTCCGGCGACAAGAGCCGCGCGGCCGAATACATAGGATGGAATCGGCAGAAGCTTTACAGAAAAATGGAGCAGTACAACATTCCAATCGACTTCGGGCGGCGTAATACTGCATAACACTGGGCCTGTCACCAAGCGTCACTGCAGCTATTTCCGCCGTGAGTTCCGCTTAGTAATTCCTCTCCAGAGCTCACCATAACCTATTCATTATACACATCTTATATCAATACCCCGCCCGCGTAGCCTCACCCTCATTCGGCTTGGCCCCCCGCTTGCAATCCTGGGAGCGGCAGGGGAGGTGAATGACACGATGCCTCAGGATCAATCCAGGCGATTTGGGACAAGCCAGAGCCGCGCTGCGGAGCTGGTAAGACGGCTCAGGGAGCGGCAAAATCCGGCATCACCCCATTTGAGCGCCACCGAAATGGAAGACCTGGCGAGCCTGCTCACGTTGCTCGTCGGAGGCCCCACTCATGATGTCTCAGCTCTTCCTGCTCCACTTGACCCACGTTCAAGGAAGCCTTTGGGAGGAATCGATTCACCCAGCATGGCTCGCATTGAACGACTGATTGGAAAAGCTGCAGCCTGCGAGCTCCCTGTGCTGATAGTCGGGGAGAGCGGTACGGGGAAAGAAATCGTCGCGCGCGAGATCCACCGACGCAGCCTCCGTTCTGGCAAGCCCTTCTTCTCCGAGAATTGCGCCGCCCTCACCGAAACGCTCTTGGAGAGCGAGCTCTTCGGTCATGTTCGCGGCTCTTTCACGGGCGCCGAAAAGGATCGCAAAGGAATCCTCGAGCTCGCACACCAGGGGACCCTGTTCCTGGACGAGTTGGGAGACATGTCCTTGGCGATGCAATCCAAACTCCTCCGAGTTCTCCAGGAAGGCGAAGTGCGTCCCGTGGGTTCCCGCACGACGACTCGGATCGACGTCCGTTTCATATCCGCAACGAATCGAGACCTCCATCGGCTGGTTGAGCAGGGACTCTTCCGATTGGACCTCTATTACCGAATCAACGTGATTTCCATCGCCCTTCCACCCTTGCGCGACCGGCGAGAGGATATTCCAGGTCTCGTTGAACACTTCATTCAACGCTATGCCCACCGTGCGGGCCTCTCGAAGAAGCAGTTCAGCGACCACGCGCTCGACCTGCTCTGCGCCTATTCCTGGCCGGGCAATGTCCGCGAGTTAGAAAACACCGTCTATCGGTGCCTCGTACTCAGCGAGGATGTGCGAATCGAGTCTCTGGATCTTCCGGAAAGGATACGGCAGCTCGAGGGACTCTTCGAGGGACGTACCCGCGCCCAGATGCCCAAGACCGGCGAGCAGATCCTGATCGAGCGCGCGCTTCGGGACAGCCTTGGCGACAAGGCCAAGGCCGCGCGATACATTGGATGGTCTAGACCCAAGCTTTACCGGAAAATCCGCGAATACGGAATTTCCATCGATTGTGGACGCCCGGCTCGTCCCGCCTCAGCGCCCGGCCCCGACGAGATTTAGCTGATCGCTCGAAAGAGGGTTTCAGGCAGGCCAGAGGTCGTTGTTAGCGATTTCGAGAAGATTGCCGTAGGGATCGTGAATGTAGAAGGAGAGTCCCAGGGGCCATTCGACCTGTTGGATGACCGGGATTCCTTGATCGGTGAGGTAGGCCTTCCAGTTCTCGTACTCGTTCGCCGGCACCACGAAGCAGGTGTGCACCGAGCCTGTGGCCCCATGCGGTGGCAGGGTGTTTCCCTAGCGTGCGTGGCCTCGTTCTTGCTGACCACTGAACTGTGTAACAGATCCAGCAGCCGTTGCACTTAGATGTAGCGGTGCATCAGGATTTTCTCGAAGGAGAGGGCCTCGCTGGAAGGTCGGTTTTATTGTGAAATCGAAGCGGGAGTCTCAACAAAAACATGCTCAGTCGCAGTGAGAACGGTTTGCAACTGAGTCTATTTAAATTAGTTATTCCAAGTGAGAAGCATAGCCTTTTCCCCGGGCTGTTTTTCGGTGAGACTCTCACCGCTGTAACGTATTGAAATGCAATGTGTTACTAGACAATTTCCGGATTTCTCACTGAGACTTCCCCTGGAGTGCGCTCTAAGTAACTGAACTTGAAATACTTATGAGCTTTGCCCTTCTCTCTTGGAACGAAGGAGTGAGGTAGGGAGTGGTTGAGGTTTATCATCGACACGGTCGTCCTCTAAGCTGATCTAAGGTGATAACTGTATAGCTATCAGGGGTTTTCCCTATTCTCCCTTTCCGGTGCCAATCTCCTGGCATTGCTATTGCCTTTGTGTATTCCCGAACGCCGAAGCGATGATGCTCAACGGCGACAAGGCGAGGGCGGTCATGAAGGCGAGGGACATCAGCAAGACGGCGGTGGTTCTGGTGGCGGCAATGATGATCAGTTCTGCGTTGATGGCAGCACCGAACGCAAACTCCAACAAGTGTTCCGGAGTGACGACCACGGATGGCGCTACCTGGGGTGGGACTGGCGGGCCTCTGAAGGCTTCGAGCTCACCCACCGGCACTTGCACCGGCACGCAGGTTACGCTTTCCACGAACCAGACTCGAACTGAGCGAGGCCATGGTTTGGGCCATGCATTCGGAAAACTCTTGTCGGGGCTCGGATTCACGATCGATGGCGCGACTTGGGGCGGTGGTGGGTTCACTCCTCCTCCCAAGTAAGACGCTGGACCGAATGTCAGTATCGGTGCTCATCTGCCCCCTCTCGGGCCACCGACACATCACGAAGGACCTTCGCTTGAGGGTCCTTCGCGTTTCGAGAGAGGGCCTGGCGAAAAGTCTCATAGGCGGGCGGAACCAGCAAGGGGTGTCACGAGGATTTTTGCCCGCAAGTCGTGCAAGCCGGCTCAGTTGATGTAGCCCTCGCATCATCAACTGGACGGGTTGGCAGAGAGGGCAAAAACGAAGGGCCTCCGAAAGGGGGCCCTTTGTGTTTTTCGGGTCCGGTAAGGTTGTGATCGGTCACCTAACCGAGCACAAACTCAGTAGGACATGCTCAATTCTCAGGCGGGCCAGATGTCGTTGTTGGCGATTTCCAGGAGATTGCCGTAGGGATCGTGAAAGTAGAAGGATAGGCCCAGCGGCCATTCGACCTGTTGGATGACCGGGATTCCTTGATCGGTGAGGTAGGCCTTCCAGTTCTCGTACTCGTTCGCCGGCACAACGAAACAGGTGTGCACCGAGCCTGTGGCCCCATGCGGAGGCAGCGTGTTTCCCTTGAGCGTCTCCCCGGCCTGGAAGAGCAGGAAGACGCTTTTCCCCGCCCGGAAGAACAGGCTGCGGCCCGGCTCGCGGCCCACCAGGCGAAAACCGAGCACCTCCGCATAGAAGCGCTGCGTCTTCTCCTCGTCGGAAAAGTAGAGCACCGTCTCCAGCACGCCGGTCAGCTTCGGTCGGGGTTGGGGCATGATCTCCTCGTTCGGCCGGGGGTGAATCTTACCCCCAAACAGGACCGGGAGGCGATGCTCCAGCCCTCGTTTCCCCTCCCCCTGGAAAACGTGTAACGTATGCGCCCTCGGAAAGAGGGGTTGGATGACGCGAAGGCGCACCGGAAGGGCTGTGCTCTGGGCGTTGCTGCTGGTTGCGGCGACGCTGGCGCCGGCGCTCGCCCAGGTGAAGCTGCCACCGCCGGATGACCGCTCGGTGCACGATTTCGCCGGGGTGCTCTCCCCCGAGGCCGTCCAGGCGATGGAGGCGCGGCACACGGAGCTGTTCCAGAAGACTGGCGTCTCCCTCATCGTGGTGACGGTGAAAAGCCTCGAGGGGGAGCCGATCGACGATTTCGCCGTGCGGGTGGGTAAGGAATGGGGCGCCGGCAAGAAGGGGCAGGACCGCGGCATCGTGGTGGCGCTGTCCACCGGTGACCGCCGGGTCTACATCGCCACCGGTTACGGAGTGGAAGGCTTCCTCCCGGACGGCAAGGTGGGCGGCATCCTCGATTCCTACGTCATCCCGGAGCTGCGACAGAACCAGTGGTCTCGAGGGCTCGAGAATGCCAGCGCCGCATTGACGGCGGAGGCGGCCAGGGAATACAACGTCACCATCGAGGGGCTACCCAACCTGCCGCCCGCCAGCCGCGGCCCGCGGCGCATCACCCTGCTGGGTGCGCTCGTGCCCCTGATCTTTCTGGCGATTCTGATCTTCGTCATGATCAAGAACCCGACCCTGTTCTGGCTGTTCATGATGTCGGGGCGGGGCCGGGGCGGGCGCGGCGGATTCGGGGGGTTCCGCGGAGGCGGATTCGGCAGCAGCGGGGGGTTCGGGGGATTCGGCGGCGGGGGGTTTGGCGGAGGCGGTGCCGGGCGCGGATTCTAGCGCTCCAGGGAGGATCGGACATGACCAGCAGCGAGGCGATGGCGCATCCGGATCTGAAGCGGTTCCTGGAGGAGCTGACCGGAGCCGCCGGCACGAAGCTCCTCAGTGTCGTCCTGTACGGCTCGGCGGCGCGCGGCGACTTCCATGAGAAGACCAGCGATCTCAACCTGATCCTGGTCCTGGAGGATCTGTCGCCTGCGACGCTGGAGATGCTCAGTCCAATCATCCGGCAATGGCTCAAGAAGGACCATCCGTCGCCCCGCCTGTTCACCCCTTCGCTCATCTCCGAGTCGGCGGATGTCTTCCCGATGGAGATGCTGGATCTGCAAAGCTGCCGCCTGGTGCTGTTCGGCCGCGATCCGTTCGCGGGCCTCGCCGTGGGCCGCGCTCACCTGCGCCTGCAGTGCGAGCGCGAGCTGCGCACCAAGCTGATGCGGCTGCGGGAGGCCTACGTGGAATGCCATGATCTGCCCGAGGAGCTGACGCGCCTGCTGACCGGCTCGTACACCACCTTCGTGGCGGTGTTCCGCGGCTGCCTGTCGCTGATGGGCGGCAGCGTGCCGCTGCGCAACGCTGAAGTGGTGGAGGCGTTCTGCCGGCGGGCCGGGCTGGCGCCGGGCCCTTTCGAGGAGGTGGATCGACTCAAGCGGGGGGAGCCGTCCAGCGAATCACTCAAGGTCGTTTTTTCCAGCTATTACGAACAGCTCAGCCGCGCGGTGGAGAAGATCGACCGCTTCGGCATTCAGGGAGGTGAATCACGATGAGCAAGGGGTGGATGGGTTGCCTGGCCGTCCTGGGCGTCGTCATCGTCCTGGCGCTGCTGGTGGGCGGAATGGTCATGGGGAGGTACAACAGCATCATCCAGCAGAACGAGCAGATCAATAATGCCTGGGCGCAGGTCAAGGTGGTCCTGCAGCGCCGGGCCGACCTGATCCCGAACCTGGTGGAGACCGTGAAGGGGTACGCGGCCCACGAGAAGGAAGTCTTCGAGAGTGTGGCCGAGGCGCGCAGCAAGCTGGCCGGCGCCGCCACCCCAGCTGAAGCGGCCAACGCCAACGCCGGGCTCAGCTCGGCGCTGGGACGCCTTCTGGCCATCGCCGAGAACTACCCGGCGCTGAAAGCCAACGAGAATTTCATCCGGCTGCAGGATGAGCTGGCGGGAACCGAGAACCGGGTGGCGGTGGAGCGCCGGGCGTACAACGAAACGGTGCGGGGCTACAACGCCTACATCAAGACCTTCCCCAACAACATCCTGGCGGGAATGTTCAACTTCAAGGAGCGCGAATACTTCGAGGCCGATGAGGGGGCGAAGGAAGCGCCGAAAGTGAAATTCTGATGCGCATCGCGATCACCGGAACAGGCCGCGGGCTGGGTCTGGAATTCACCCGCCTTTACCTTTCGGCGGGCCACTAGGTCCTCGCCCTGGCCCGGCATCCCGAGAAGTCGAAGGGACTGAAAGAGCTCGCGGCCAAGCACGCCGCACGCCTTGAGTGCATCGAATGCGACGTGGCGGAAGACGCATCCGTGCAGAAGGCAGCCGAAGCTGCCAGCAAGGGCGGGGAGGCGCTGGATCTCCTCATCAACAACGCCGGCACCTATGGCGCTCGCAAGGATCGCTTCTCGGAGGTCGATTTCGCCGAGATGCGCCAGGTCTTCGAGGTGAACTGCATCGGACCGCTGCGGGTCAGTCGCTCTTTCTTGCCCATGCTCAAGAAGGCTCCCGGCGCGAAGCTGGTGCACATCACCTCGCTCATGGGGTCACTCGCGGACAATAGCAGCGGTGGGGCCTATGCCTACCGGGTGAGCAAAGCCGCGCTCAACATGGCATCCGTCAACCTCGCCCGGGAGCTCGAAGGAGATGGGCTGATCTCGGTGGTGCTCCATCCCGGGTGGGTCAAGACCGACATGGGTGGACCCAACGCGCCGCTGGGAATCGAGGAAGCGGTGGGGGCGATGATCAAGACCATCGGGCGCCTCGGTCGTGCCGACAATGGGGGTTTTTTCGACCGGAACGGCAAGCCGCAACCTTGGTGAACCGCGGTCCAATTATTTCTTGACACACCAGTAGGTTAACCATACACTTCGCTCGCCGCGCGGCGGTTGACTGCCGTCTCCGGTCCTCCGGCCGGAGCGGAGTCGGACAGGCAACTGACAAGACGCCGGCATTGCCTGTCCCATACTCCTGACCAACGGCCTCCGCCGTAAACGCGATTCCTCGGAAATCCTCGCGCTCGCGCCGCGGTGAAGCGCGGGTGATTCACGAACCTTCGAGCGGAGAGAGGCTGACTATCCGCATCGTCAGGGGTCCTACCCGAGATCCAGATAGCGCCAAAAGCCTGATCCTGGAAGATCCCGGGATCATCGAGGACGGGTTTCGCATCCTCGATGCTCACCTCAGGGCGGGCCGAGGCGGCCTGATCGATCTTCTGGCGGTGGATGCCCGCGGTGATTTCGTGGTCGTGGAGCTGGAGCGTGCCGGCGAAGAAGATCTCCTGCGGCGCGTCCGCGAGCATCACGCCTGGGTCAGCCTCCAGGTTCCCTTCCTGAGAAAGCTTTACAGCGCCGGCCCCATGAGCCCGTTTCGCCCTCCCCGCGCCATCGCCCTGGCGGAGAGCTTTTCCATACAATTCGTGGAGAGCGCGCGGGACCAGGGCCTGCCCCTGACCCTGTTCCATTACCGGATTTTCCTGTCGGCGGATCGCCCCATGCTCTATCTGGAGCCTGCGGAGGCCCTGGAGCCGCCGGCGCCGCACTCCATCGAAGCCGAGCTGGAGAATCTCGTGCTCGAGCCGGATCGCCTGACGCCGGAAGAGTGGGAAGAGTTCTACGGCTTCGAGCAGCGACGGCTGGCGGCCGAAGGCCGGGGGGGCAGGGCAGAGGGATGAGCTTTCGCCGCCTGGGACGAAGTCTGTCGGACCTGACCGGGCAGTCACGGGTTCCCGGCATGACGACCGCCGCGACACCGGCCCCGCCAACCTTCGCGCGGTCGGGCTCCGCCAGGGTCATTTGCGTCACCTCCGGCAAGGGAGGCACGGGCAAGTCGGTGTTCACCTCGAACCTGGCCACCGAGCTGGCCCTGCGGGGCACGCGCGTGCTGGCAGTGGACGTCGACCTGGGACTGGCGAACCTGCACCTGCTGCTGGGTCTCACACCGCGCCGCAGCCTGTATCACTCCCTCACCGCCAATCTGACCTTCCGCGAGGTGTCGGAGAGGACTGCCTGCGGAGTCACCCTGGTGCCCGGCCCATCGGGTGTCGCGGAGCTGGCCGATCTCAGCACGCGGGACCTGGCGCATCTCATCTCCGAGACGGCGCGGTTCGGGGCCGAGTTCGACCTGGTCCTGGTGGACACCGCCGCCGGCATTTCCCGCATGACCACGGCCTTTCTCAACGCGGCGCGGGAGATCCTGGTGGTGACGACTCCGGATCTGACCGCCATGACCGACGCCTACGCCACCATGAAAAGCACCCTGCGCCACAATCCCACGGCGGTGATGTCAGTGGTGGTGAACCGGGCGCGCACGGCGCGTCAGGGGTGGGAGGTCTTCCAGACCCTGGATGGCATCGCCGGGCGCTTCATGGCGCGGCGTTTGTGCTACCTGGGGTACCTGCCGGATGACGACACCATCCGCCGCTCGGTAGCGGTCAAGACTCCGGCGGTGCTGATGGAGCCCGACTCCGCCGTGGCCCTGCGCGTGCGGGAAATCGCCTCGATTCTGATTGCCGCGCCGCAGAACCTCCGCCCTCCCCTCTCCGCGGAAGACCCGCAGGTGCGACCGGGGGTTCCGCGATGAAGACGCTCGCCATCCTGAACCAGAAGGGGGGTTGCGGGAAAACCACCACCGCCATCAATCTCGCCGCCGGCCTGGCGCTACGCGGCAAACGCGTGTTGCTGTGCGACCTGGATCCCCAGGGGCACGCCTCGCTGGGACTCTCCCGCGGGAAGAACCCCGACTACCCGCGCACCCTGTCCGATGCGCTGCTCGACGGCGGCGCCCTGGATGGCTGTCTGACTCCCATCAGCGAGGGTTTCGATCTGGCCCCCTCCAATCCTTCCCTGCAGCTGGCGGAGCAGCGGCTGCACGACCTGGCCGGTGGCGAGCTGCGACTCAAGACCGTCCTGGACTGGGTGGCCGGCGAATACGATTTCTGCGTTCTGGACTGCCCTCCCGGAGGCGGAGTGCTCATCGCCAACGCGTTGCAGGCCGCCGACGAAGTGATTCTGGCGGTGGAGACTTCCTTCTACTCGCTCTACGGCGTCTCGCAGCTTCTGCAGGCCATCAAAGGGATGGCGCCGCAGCGCGAGATCAAGGTGCGCGCCCTGGCCACCCTTTACGATCGCCGCACCGGCTTCGCGCGTGAGATTCTCCAGGATCTGAGCCGCTTCTTCGGCGATTCGCTGTACAACACGGTGATCCATCTCAACGTGAAGCTGCGGGAAGCCGCCAGCTACGGCCTGCCCATCACCGAATACGATCCAAAAGCCCGGGGCTGCCAGGACTACCTGGCGCTCGCCGACGAGGTCCTCGGCGCGAGTGTCCCCCAGGCCCCTTCTTGAGGAGAGCGCCCTCATGGATCCGTTGAACCTGCTCAAGGAGCTTTACGGCGAGGAGCCCATCCGCAAGATCATGAGCTCCGGATTCGACTCGCTGAGCAAGATTGCCGCGGCCACTCCCGAGTCCCTGTCATTTTTCGCCGGGATTCAGGAAGCCCTCGCCCGCCAGATCATCGAGTCGGCCGAGGAAGGCCGGGGAGACCCGGCGGAGAAGGCAGTTGCCCGGGGCTCTGGCGCGGCAGCCTCCCCCCTTCCCACGCAACCCCGGGAGCTTTCCCGGTCGTCCCAGCCGCGCAAGGCGGAGTCGGCGCGCCACGCTTCCAGCGTCAAGGAGCCCTTGGATGAGAGGCCGCTCCTGGATGCCGGCGGAGTTCTCAAGTCCCTGTCGCGGGAGCCGCACCCGAAAGAGTTTCTGGACGATGACAATTTTCTCGCCGAGGTCGGTCTGAGCAATGCGGAGGCCGGCTTTCTGCAGGGGATTTCCCCCTGGTCGCCGGCGCCCGCCCGCGAGCGCCCCTCCCCTGTCGTCTTCGAGTCGGAGCCCCTTTCCGGAACTGCCCTGGTCGGGAAGCAGGAGCTGGAATTCGCCCCGATCTCGAGCTGGTCTCCCGATGAGGAGCCGGATCCCGTGCCGCGGCTGGTGAGGGCTCCCGAGCTGGGCCCGTCTCCCGCCGCATTCGAGAAGGCTCCCGAGCTGGGCCCGCTTCCCGCTGCGTCCGAGAAGGCTCCCGCGCCCTGGATCGAGGAGCCGATGCCGGAGAAGGCTGTTGCCCCGAAGGAGCCGGCCAAGAGGGTGAAATCCCCTCCAATCAGGACGGACACCAAGGGGTCGTTCTGGAAGTTTGGGCGCTGATTCGGAGGCCGCAATGAAACAGACTGGGACTCAGAAGCATCGCAAGGGCGCGGCACCGCGGGCGCGCCGTTCCGACGACGGGAGGCGGCAGGGAGCCGCCGAAAACCTTGTCGCGGAAATCGTGGACCAGATTACCCGCAAGCAGGCCCATGCGGCCCGCGCGGAACAGCCCCGGCGCTCCACCGCCGGAACCTGCTCATTCTGTCTCGACAAGACCGTATCCGGATCCAGTTATCGGCTCGTCCTGAAATGCGACGCTGGGGAGAACCCCACGTCCGACCCTTGAAACCATTCTCAGGGAGGTTCCCATGTCGCGATTCAAGATCGGAGATCTTTCCACCCTCGAAAAGTCCCCCACCTCTCCCCTCACCCTGCGCAACAAGATTGGCGAGATGCTCTTCAACTCCACCCAGGCAGTGGCCACGGTGGAGGTCGTGAACAAGGAGACGGGCGAATACCGCGTGGTGCTCCAGGGAACCCTGGACACGGAGGAGGGCCGGTTTGAGGAGCGCTAGCTCGCAACCCACGACAGCCCGCGACCGGAACCGCGTCATGGGGACATGAAGCGCCGTGGCTAGCGGCCGGGCGCGAACTCCCGAGACAGATTTCCTGCCACAGCGCTCCGAGACGCTCCGGGAATCGTTCCAGGAGAAGATGCGGCAGAAGGGGGCCCATCGCGGGCAGCGGACCGGGGCTCCCGATGGGGAAATCCGCGTGGTGGCCGTCTCCCACGGACCCCATCCGGAAGCCGAGTCGCTGCACGACGGGTTCCTGCCCGGCGCCGCCAAATTGAAAGTAACGCTCGATCTGCTCGGTCTTCCGCCGTTCGCGGAAGGCATCCCGCCTTCCACCATCCCGCTTCTCGGAGCCGTTTTCCCCAACCTCCTCGGGCATCGTTGCTGCGGGGGAAACGACGTCCAGACGACGCTCTTCCGTCGCCGGAGCCGATCGGGCTGTGCCCTTCCCCCCGCCGATACGGAGACCGACCTTTGCCATCTCTTGGAGCATCTGGCTCTGGAATTGGTGGTGGCCATGGGATCGGTGCCCCGGTGCAG
>Ga0070699_100001208_pt1 | contig 23878 bp, 18 predicted proteins | sample KBSK1503metaG_FD_65473 | JGI IMG/M metagenome (GOLD analysis project Ga0070699, IMG submission 65473) | Corn, switchgrass and miscanthus rhizosphere microbial communities from Kellogg Biological Station, Michigan, USA - KBS K1-50-3 metaG | ecosystem: Host-associated > Plants > Roots >...
GCAGCAACCGGGTGTACCGCCGCTTCACCCACTTCGATGCCGAGGTCACCCCCGAGTTCACTGTCTTCAGTCGCAGCTTTGCTCTGCTTAGTCCGGCTGTCACCGCCGAGATTCATCAGCAAGCTTCGGCTCGACGACCCGCTGGGAAAGTATCTAACAGACTATCCGAATAAAGAGATTGCGACGAAGGTTACGATCAAGCAGCTGCTGACGCATACCGGGTGTACCGGGGATATCTTCGGTCCTGAATTTGACGCTCACCGACTAGAGCTGCGCACGTTGCAGGACTACGTGAAACGGTATGGCGGGCGTGGGCCTCAATTCGAACCCGGCAGCCGGTGGGAGTACAGCAACTACGGTTTTGTTCTGCTCGGCGTAGTCATCGAAAAAGCGAGTGGAGAGAACTACTATGACTACGCGCGGAAGCACATTTATGAACCTGCGGGTATGACGTCAACCGGCTCGGAACCGGAAGATCAGGCAGTAGCGGACCGGAGCGTAAGATATACCAAAATGGGGAGCAACGGCCAATGGCATGCAAACGACGACACATTGCCCCATCGCGGCACTTCAGCCGGGGGCGGATACTCCACTGTGGACGATCTCCTAAGCTTCGCGAACGCCCTCCAGAACCATACATTGCTGAAACCGGAGTACAGGGAAATGCTGACCACGGGAAAAGTTGACACTCCGCGGGGCCGATACGGATACGGGTTTGGGGACCAAACGATCAATGGCACGCGATGTTTTGGACATGGTGGCGGTGCACCAGGAATGAACGGCGACCTGGAAATCTGCCCCGGACCCGGCTATGTTATCGCTGTCTTGGCCAACATGGATCCTCCCGCGGCTAGCCGCATATCGGATTTCATCGCGAACCGGCTGCCGAAGGAATGAGATGAGTAGCTAGAGGTGTCTGGGAGGCTCAACGTTCACAAGAAAGTCATCGTTCGCGGAACGGGAACAAGCGCGAAATGCCAATTGTCTAACTGTGAATATGTGTATCGGCCGCGTTCTTGGGGGCCTATTTCTCTCTTTATTCATCGGCAGCAGTCATGCTGCACAGATTGCGCCTCAACTCGTTTACGGCACATTCCTGGGTGGCCGCGACAAGGACTGTGCGTCGGGAATTGCAGTCGACAAGTCTGGGGCTGCGTACGTTGTAGGTCATACGCCATCGCCCGATTTTCCGGTCACGCCGGGTGCGTTCAGCACCACAACGAGCGTAAACAACAACGATTGGGTCGGCTTCGTAAGCAAAATCAGTGCAACGGGAGACCGCCTTCTGTATTCATCTTTTATTGGCGGAAACTTCCGGTCCAGTGCAAAGGCAGTGGCGGTCGATTCCAGAGGGCGTGCCTATGTTGTGGGGGCCACTTGCTCATCCGCGTTTCCGGTCACGCAGTCCGCTGTGATTCGGAAGGCGCCCGGAACTGACAAAATCGACGAATGTGACGGGTTCTTGGCGGAATTAAGTCCAGATGGTTCTCGAGTGGAATATGCGACGTACCTGGGTGGAAGCCGCGAGGACGGTGCGACTGCTGTCGCTTTAGCTCCAGACGGCGAGACAGTTTATGTTGGAGGGGACACACGCTCTCCTGATTTTCCGGTTACCCCATCGGCACTCCAACCGAGGCTGGACGGCTCCGCCAACGGCTTTTTCTCTGCCATTGACGTGACGTCTGGCAGACTTCTTTACAGCACCTACATCGGAGGAAACGGCAACGACCGGGTCAGCGGGATCGCCGTGGCTCCCGATGGGACGGTTTACGTTTCGGGCAACACGGATTCAGCTAATTGGCCAAATCTACGACTGGCCCGCTTCGGCGCACTTGGTGCAACTGACAGTTTTGTCATTAGATTTGATCCGACAGGCAAAACCGAGCCATTTGGTGTTCGCATCGGCGGTTCTGGAACAGAGGACCTAGCGGGCATCTCCCTCGATTCGCGTGGAGATATTTACGTTGTCGGAACAACAAATTCTCCGGATTTTCCCGTCAAAGGCGCAAGTGTTCGGCAACTGGGCGGCGGCTTTGTCGTAAAAATAAGTGGCAGACACTTCGCCACCAAGCCCCCGGAAGTGGTGTGGGCAAGGCGGCTGGGCGGTCACGGTGATGATGCTCTGTTGTCTGTGTCTGCAGGAATCCCGAGTTCGATATTTGTATCGGGCAGAAGTGGCTCAAAGGATTTCCAAACTACCCGGACAGCGATTTACTCGCATCTCCAAGCGGGGAATGACTCTACTCTCATCCAGCTTGGCGCTTCGGAGGGCAAGCTCCAATTTGCCACTTTCCTTGGAGGAACGCGCATACCGGCGAGTTGGTACAACGACGAGGCTACTGGAGTATTTGCAACTGCAAACAGAGGCGTCTTTGTCACCGGCTGCACTCTCGACCATCGGCTGCCTGTGTCCCGAGGCGCGCTGCAACCCCGCCCCAGAGGTAATTCTGAACCGTTCGTGCTTAGAATGATTTTCCCAGCTTTAAGCAGGCAAATCAGCAGAAGCAGGGATGGACGAGGATCTCATTGACTCGAGGTCTGAGCCGCTTTGTGGGAGTGTATAGGTCAAGTCGCTTCGCCCGCACACGCGGCGCACCGTGGGCGACCTTGACCCACGTGCCCTTACGTAGGTCTTTTTCCCCTATGGTGGGAAAGAGTTTTTCGTGCGACTCCCGTTAACCCACCAAAGCAAATCTCTCGACGCAGAAGCCGTCTTGGCCTGTTCAGGGCACACCAAGACAGAAGACAATGCTGGGAAAGAAGCGCAAATCGAGCGCCGTGGGTCATTCCATTGTTCTGCAGGAGAGTGCAACTGTCGAAGTTCCCACGCGAACTGATAAGAAGCTTTTCAGACAGATTTTCAATACCTGAGTAACAGTTGGCGGATCAACTCCTCCGCGAGACGAGATGCGAGTGTGGTGATAGGCAATTATTCCTCGGGACACTCGGAACAAGTAGTCTTAATCAGGTTCCGATGCCACACAAGAACTTCTACAGTCTCTATGAGCCCCGGTATGCAGGCCTGCTGCAGCCCCGACGATGCAAGCTGGCTCCGAGCCAACTCATTGTCTCATTTCGTTTTTGAAAATGACGCCACCTTTCATCACGAATTTTACTTTCTGCAGTTCCGTAATGTCTTTGAGGGGGTTGCCGCTCACTGCCACAAGATCCGCCCACTTCCCGGCTTCGACGGTTCCGGCTGTGTCACTCCAGCCCAGCAGTTCCGAGGCAACCGATGTTCCCGCCCGTATCGCTTGCATTGGTGTCATGCCGTACTGGACGTAATATTCGAATTCCTTAGCTTGATTGACTTTTTTCCAGTCGAACCCGCCTGCGTCCGTACCCAAGGCAATCTTGACCCCCTTCTGGATGGCCTTGGCAAAGTTTTCCCGCTGCAAGTCGAAAGCCTTCTTCCAAAACTCGTCCCCGACCGCGGCCAAGTTCCGGTCTACAGTAAGCGTCGGTACCCAATACACCCCTTTACGAGCCATTTCGTCCATCAGCACCTCAGTCAGACCGTCGCCATGCTCGATGGTGTCCACGCCAGCGCGCAGAGCAGCCGCAATTCCTTCGCTGCCGATGGCGTGGGCGGCAACTTTCTTGCCCAGCCGGTGTGCTTCCTCGACGATGGCCCTCGATTCTTCGTCGGTGAAATTCACGCTTGAGTGCAACCGGCCATCCGGGCCAAAGTGCTCACGCCGGTCCGAGTAATATTTGATCCAGTCCGCTCCGTACATCACCTGTTCGCGCACCGCTTTGCGTGCGCCGTCTACGCCGTCGACATACTGCACGCCGGCATCTTTAACTCCCACGAGTAGCCTAGCAACGGGTACATGCCAGTTGGCGTCATGGCCCGCGTGGCCACTTGCATACGCGGGCCGGGCACTTCTCCATTCGCAATTGCCGTCTTGAGGTCTACATCCGCGTACATCGCTCCTTCGGTTTCCAGGTCGCGAATTGCGATGAAGCCGTGTGATAGCGCAGTCTGCGCGTTGCGTGCCGCGAGAATCGCCCGGTACGGAATCGACTGCTTCAGCAATTGCGCGTCGTATTCCTCGGCGGTGACATCGCCTTGCAAGAGCAGATGCGTGTGCACGTCGATGAATCCAGGCAACACTGTCGCGTTCGCCAGGTCCACCACCTCCATACCCGAAGGTGCGCTCCCGCCGGCCGTAACAGATATAATCTTGTCTCCTTCCACCTGGATCAGGGGGTTTTCCAGCGGCTTCTCGCCCCTTCCATCAATCAATTTTCCCGCGCGAATCGCAATCCGCGTCGTCGCCTGCCCGGCAGCTGCGATCGGAAGCAAGAGGCACGAGACAAGCAAGACAAGAACCCGGTGCATGCGGGCCTCCTCCTAAATGCGGCAAGCTTATCAGAGCCTCCGTTCTTAGCCTACCCAAGTATGTGTGCGAATAGTGTGCTGGATCGCTGGGAGATTCGGGACAGATAGACGCCTTTTCCAAGCGCCGATCAGTCGACTACCTCGCGAGAATTGCTAGGAGTACTTCCGGCTTGCCGTCATTCGGACAACATTTCACTCGGGCGAAGAGTGGTATTTCGGACGTCCATGACCTGCTCAGCGCTCAGCCTCCTGATGCCTCTGCGTAAGTTCACAAATCTCGCCCACCCTTCTTATAGACACTTGGGCGTTTATCGGGACCCAGCCGGAGGCCTTACTGTCGGATTGTCTGGAACTTGAGGGCTCGATCGGACATGTAGGACTGAGCAATTTTGGAAGCAAGTTGTTCGGCCTTTGTCCTCCAGACGGATTTGTTTACGCTGATCATCTTAAGAATCGTACCGAAGGTCTTTTTGGCCAGCGGCGGGGGGAGGGTGCTTCATCTCGCCAAAGATGTGGCTAGGTTCAATGTGCCCATCCCCATGCAGTTCTGGACGAAACGATCTGACAATGGTGTTCAGGGCCGTCGTCTTATTTCGTCGTAGCGTTCCTTGTGGTAGTGAAGGTGATTGTCGTCTCGGCATGGACCACAGCCTCTTCCTTACCCGTTGCCACTGCCACTCCTGTACCCGCTCCAGCGCCCACGGCCGTGCCGATCAGAGCGCCCTTACCACCGCCGGCCAGTCCGCCGATGAGTGCACCGGCTGCGGCTCCACCACCTATTTTGGTTACATTGCTCTTGGTGTGGCTCTTGCCCTTGGCTTGAAAGCCGCTGGTTGAGACCGGGAGAGTTTTTCCATCCGCGAGTTGAATCGAGGTGAGCCGAATGGTGACCTGCCCGGGGGCGTGAAGCCGTCCACTTGACTTGGCATAGGTGACCTTGCCTTTGGCTGGCGCGCCAGCCTTGGCGATGGTCTTGCCATCGACCACCAGATCTCTCACCAAATTGGCATTAAATGATTGCCCGACGTGCGCACTGGCAGAATTGACTTGCGAGTCGGTACGCACGGTGATGCGAGTTCCGGCGGGCGCGGTTTGCGCCGACGCCAACATTCCAAGGGCGAGTAGACAAACGACATTCTTCCCAAATCTGCTCAGCATGATCTCTCCTTAAATTGCGACGCGACTAGCCAATAGCCAGCGTGGTGAGACTAATTATAGGAAGATTCCTACAGGGCACAGTCATACATTCGTGTTCTCGGTAGTTACGTTGGACCGAGCCCTCTGGTGCGTAATAAAAACGAAATTCACTCACCCGAACGGCCTAACCGCGCCACGGCTCTGGTGTTCCAGACGCCGTAGGGCCGAGAGCGCGTGGAACGCCCTGCGTGATTGCCGAGCGAATGGAATGCACCAGCATTTGAGTTGATGCCGAAGTGCCAACTCGCGCCATCGAATGGACCACACGGAACATCCATTCGTCATTTCTGTTTCTGCTGCTGCTCAATGGCTTCATGGCTGTTGTCGGCTGCCTAATCGAGATTTATCCTGCCATCGTAATTGAAGTTCCCTTGCTCGTGCCCCAGGGAGCAGTTTATGGAATTGATCCTATTCGTCTGGGAATTATTTTCCTTGGCAATCTGGAACTTGGATACCTCATGCCACCGGTTGGACTGAACCCTGCTGATGTCGTCCTATCGTTTCCACAAGCCTGTGGGTGAAGTGCTGCGCTCGGTGTTGCCGGTTGTGGCCGTACTGTCCATGGGAGTGTTATTGATTACATACATTCCGGGCCTGACGACGCTACTCCCAAGGTTGTTTGGGTATTGAGTGATGGCACTTCAGCGCAGATGCATCTTTACTATAAGGTCAGAAAGAGGCCGAGTTATCACCCGCGTGCGCACCTCGGGCAGCATTGGCTTTGCGAGCAATCCGCAAGATAACCCCTTGCTTGCGCATCCTTCGCCAGGCTGGCCAGAATCGCCCGTCCGAACTGAATCTCCATGCGCTCGTCATGCTTACAAGCGGGCTCCGCAGCAAGGCCCGAAAATTGTTTGACTTGGGCATGCCCCCGATCTAACATCTGCCGCATTGTCGAGCGCTGCACCATTCGCGGGGAGATACTTCGGCCGCTACCAACTCCAGGAGTTAGTGGCTGTCAGCAGCATGGGTGTCGTCTACCGCGCATGGGATCCGAAGCTTCAATGTCTAGACGCCATCAAATTGATTAGCGAAGACAAGATTCCTGACGAGGGCGATCGCCGACAGCTCGAGCAGGAAGCGCGGATCGCAATCTCCTTGGATCACCCCAATATCTGTCGGATCAAGAATTTTGTGGATGATCCCAGTCAAGCCGGCATTGTCATGGAGTTCGTCGAAGGGCAGGTTCTCACGAGTGTAATTCCTGAGGGCGTGGGACTTTCTTTCGAACTCGTCGTCGCCTACGGTATTGAGATCGCCAAGGCGGTCTCCTGCGCGCATGAGCACCGGGTCATCCATCGCGATCTCAAGAGTGGCAATGTGATGGTCACGCCCGACGGCCACATCAAGCTTCTGGATTTCGGCCTTTCGAAGATTCAGCGCCGTATCCAGATTCCCGGTTCGCTTGAGACTCTTGACAGCAAGCACAGTTCGGGTGCCATAGCAGGCACCCCCGCGTATTGGCCTCCAGAAGTGTTGAGACATTTTCCGAGTGATATCCGTAGCGATATCTGGAGCTTTGGTGTGCTGCTGTACGAAATGGCCAGTGGTCAAATGCCATTCAAAGGCGCCACCTTTATTGAGCTGGGGGCTGCGATATTGCATGAGGCTCCGTTGCCGCTGCCTGGTCACGTTCCGGAATCGCTCTCGACCATCATCTCCCGCTGCCTGTGCAAAGAGATGGGCCAGCGATATCAGCAGGTTAACGAAATTCGAGCCGCGCTGGAAGCAATTGAGCCCGGCAACTCGGCTCAAAGGCGGCCAGCTCCGAGCGCCCGGGCGCCGACGATTCGCTCCGTTGCCGTGCTGCCGTTGGAGAACCTTTCGGGCTCCCCCGAGCAAGAGTATTTTGCGGATGGACTAACGGAATCGTTGATCACAGCACTTGCAAAGGTGGGCGGATTGCGCGTCATTTCGCGTACTTCGACCACGAGGTACAAACATACCCAGAAAACACTCCCTCAGATCGCGCGTGAATTGAGTGTAGATGCCATCGTAGAGGGTTCGGTGCGTCGTGATGGTGATCGGGTGCGTATCACGGCTGAGTTGATCGAAGGCCGGACGGATGAGCGTCTTTGGACAGAGAGTTACGACCGGGACCTCCGCGATATCCTGAACCTGCAGTCACAAGTGGCCATGGCGATCGCCGGTGAGATACACGCCCGGCTGCACCCTCCCGGTGAACCGTTGGCCGTCGCTCCGGGTTCTTCTTCTTCGAGCAACTCTGCCCTAGATCCCTCATTCTTGGACACAGTCGAGATCGAATCCGACAGTTCCGAGCCATCCGCGTCGGTCAACCCCAGAGCCTTCGACCTCTATTTGAAGGGCCGATACCACTGGAACAACCACGTGACCGATGAGGATTTCAGGAAGACCGTGGAGTACTACCAGCGGGCTATCGAGATCGATCCACAGTCCGCGCTTACCTACGCCGGTTTGGCTCACTGTCTCCTTCTGATGGGTACAGGGGAATATGGCCTCAAGGCCCCTGCCGAAATCATGCCCAAGGCGAAGGAGGCTGCTTTGCGGGCGTTGAGCATCGATGAATCCAACGCTGAGGCTCACTTGTCGCTGGCGATGGTTAAGTTCCGTTTTGATTGGGCCTGGGAGGATGCGGAGAAGGAATTCAAGCGGACGCTTGAACTCAATCGCGGTTATTCCGGAGCTCACTACTGGTACTCGACCTACTTGGCGGTTTCGGGACGCTTCGATGAAGCCTTTGTGGAAGCGAAGACCGCGCGGCAACTTAGCCCATTGTCTCCTGTGATGCACCTTAGCTTAGGGTTGCTACTTTACGCCTCAGGGCAGAATGAGGAGGCCATTGAGCAGCTTCGCGAAACCGCAACCATGGATGCCAGGTTGCCGCTCCCTCACCTTGTCCTCGGGCTAGCGTTCGGACGGAAAGGCAGATTCGACGAGGCGATTGCCGAGTTCAAGCAAGCCTTGGCGGTCGCCGGAGCAAGACCTCTTTGGTCAGGTTACCTCGGACAAGTGTACGCGGCAGCCGGAAGAACCGAAGATGCAGTCGAAATCTTACACGAATTGCATGCTGCAGCAAAACGCCGCTACGTGCCACCCACCGCTTTTGTCATCGTGTATGCCGGCTTGGGAATGATCGATGATGCCTTTCATTGGCTGGAAAAGGCGGTTGAGGAGCGCGACGGGTTGTTGATCTATCTGAAAGTTGGGTCTGTCTTCGACAGGCTACGTTCGGATCCGCGATTCCAGGAAATCGTAAAGCGAGTGGGGTTGCAGGAAGACACGGGCGTCATCCATCCACTCCCGCCAACGCCCAAACGCAAGAGAATCCCGAGACCGCCGGTGCCCCCGCAGAATTGGCTCTGGATGATGGTGACGGTGCTGCTTGGCGCGATTGTCGTCTTCGCCGTTATTCGAGGCGGGGACAGTGTGAATAGAATCATCGAGTGGGTCAGTCCTCGGAGGGTGATGCTGGCTGTCCAGCAATTCAAGACTCTCGGTGACGATCGTGAAGCGCGCCCGCTTGCCGAGATCGCGAGAGAAGAGATCTTTACTCGATTGAGCGAACTGCACTCCCAGAGACTGGGGGTGACCGAACTAACTACAACAGAGTCTGAACTTAGCCTTGCGCAAGCCTGTGAACATAGCGATCCAAAACCAACTTACGTTCTCGCAGGTGCAGTTCGCCGCGAAGGCGATTATTTGATTGTCACGGATCAACTTGTGTTGTGCCGAGACCAGACGGGCATTGTGGGCGATAAACACCAGGTGGACCCCAAAGGGCCGACAGGCGTACTTGTAGATGCCATCGTACGGAATATCTTGGCAGCACTCCCTAAAGATGTACAACCTAAAGATGCGCAACTCGCGCATACCGTGGACCCCAAGGCATACGAAGCCTACTTGAAAGGGCGCCTTTTGTGGAATCGGCGAACCACACAGAGCCTTACGGACGCCGTTTCTTCTTTTCAACAGGCAATCGTATACGACGGGACCTATGCACCCGCCTACGCTGGTTTGGCTGACTGTTATGCGCTGTTGGGATCTCTTCCCTATACAGCCTTACCGCCGAACCAAGCCTTCCCCAAAGCCAAGGCGAATGCTCAGAAAGCGCTTGAATTGGATGAAAGACTCGCAGAGGCCCATGTATCGCTGGGATATTCCGCGCTTGTGTACGATTGGGACTACGCTGACGCTGAAAAGGAATTCAAGAGAGCAATTGAACTTCGGCCGGACTACGCTACGGCGCATCAGTATTACGCTTATTACCTGACAGCCATGGGTGACTTGAACCAGGCAATTGGGGAGCGGAAACGTGCGGTGTCGATCGAACCAAGGGCTCCTCTGCTCAACACTGCGCTGGGAGAGGCCTACTATCAGGCGAAGCAATTTAGGGAGAGTATCGAGTCGGACCTCACGGCTCTCTCTTTTGATCCGAACTATGCCGTGGCAGTCATCAACGTGGGTCGCGCTTATGAACAACAAGCTATGTACCCACAGGCTTTGCATGCCTACCAGTCCATTCTGGCATTCGCCCCGAATGACCCTGCTCTTCTCGCCCTGCTCGGACATCTCGATGCGGTTTCCGGGCGGCCGGCAGCAGCACATAAAATTATTTCCCAGTTGCGGCAGTTGAGCGGGAATCGATACGTCCCGAGTCTCTACATTGCGATGGTCTATACAGGTCTTGGCGACAAGAACGAGGCCTTCGCCTGGCTCGACAAAGCCTACGCAGAGCGCTGTGAGTACCTGGTGTATCTGCCCACCGACCCAATGGCAGATCCGCTGCGGAGCGACCCTAGGTTTCCCGTGTTGCTTGGGCGCTTGGGGTTGAAGATAATGACCAGCCCCAGCATCAGGGGTATCAAGCAATGAACCAAAGTTCTCCCGACAGGGCAAACCTGCTCTACGGCGTTGCCCGAAGTTTGCTTCAAGAGCACGACTACGGGGAGTTGCTCGCCAACATTCTCGACATGACGATCCAAGCGCTGGGAGCTGACCGCGGATGCGTCGTAGCCCGGGAAAACGGCGAGTTTCGCGCCACCGCCGCACGCAATTTCCGCAACGAAACACTGGCCGAACGAGAGAGGGAGATTAGCACTACCATCGCAGGAATGGCTGTGCAGGAAGGGCGGGTGCTGCTGGTTCACGATGCGCTGGAGTCGTCAGTTCTTCGAGACAAGCAGAGCGTGAAGAGGTTTCATCTCCGCTCCGTTTTGTGCGCGCCCCTGATCGTTAGGAATGATGCTTTCGCTGTCATCTATCTGGAGAATCGGGAAGTTTCGAACCACTTCAATGAAAGCCACGAACAGTTGCTGTCCGAGATATGCGCTTTGGCGGCGCCCCGCCTGCACACGGCGGTTGCCATCGAGAGCGCCCGTCAGAAAGCTCGCGATCTTGAGCTTATGTATGGCGAGAGTGACGGCATCATTACGGCTGATCCAAGCATGTTCGCCGTTCTCGAAACGCTTGCGAAGGTTGCTCCCACAGAACTGACTGTACTCATCCAAGGCGAGACTGGAACAGGCAAGGAACTCCTGGCCCGGGCCATTTACCGCCGCAGTGCACGGGCCAAAGGCCCTTTCGTCGTTCTGAACTGCGCGGCTATCCCTGCCACGTTGATCGAGTCCGAACTATTCGGATGTGTGCGTGGAGCTTACAGCGGAGCCGATCGCGACCGCGTTGGACTCATCGGCTCTGCCAACCGCGGCACATTGTTTCTTGACGAGATCGCTGAAATGCCTTTCGAACTCCAGTCTCGGTTGCTGCGTATCCTGCAGTCAGGAGATTTCAACAGAGTGGGCTCCGCCCAGCCCGAACAGGTCGACGTGCGCGTGATTGCCGCCACAAACCGTGATCTTGAGAGCGAGGTTGAACAGCGGCGTTTTCGTGAAGATCTTTATTTTCGTTTGTCCACTGTGACCCTGAAGGTTCCACCTCTGCGCGAGCGTGGCACCGATGTGGTAATGCTGGCGGATCATTTCCTGCGAGCCTACGCCGGAAGGCGAGCCGTGCTGCCTCCCCGCCTCAGCAATGAATCCGCGCAGTTGCTGTTGGCCTATCAGTTTCCGGGGAACGTCCGGGAGCTCGAAGGAGAGATGGCCCGTCTGGCAGCGATGTGCCCAGCGGGAGAAGAAATTCCTCGAAGTGCGCTCAACGAGCGCATCGCCAGGCGCAAGGCGACGATTCGGCAAGAAGCTGATATCCAACCCATGTCCCTAGCGGAAATGGAGAAGAAACTGATTCGGGTCGTCCTTCAACACACTGCCGGTAACCGTACGCACGCGGCCGAGATTCTCGGCATCAGCCGGGAAGGACTTCGCGCGAAAATGCTGAAGTCAGGGTCCTCGCCTTCCGTTGATCAGTAGCCCTCTACCTCTCTCGAGATTCTTTGTTCCTACGCTCGGTGGTCCATACACGCCTGCTGTTTGCCCTCCATGGATCCCCGCCTATCATGGATGGTCGCTCTTGCACTTGGCCTTCCCTTCTGGCATCCGACGTGCCCTTCAGTAAGGCGGTTCTTGGCCTTGATCACAGACTCTGCTCGAGGAACCAACAACTTAGGCTTGACACCCCACAAGATTCCGAAAGGAATCTGGGCAGCACTGGAAGATTTTCGGGCAGCAGAATTCACGACCCTTCGCGGACGGCCATGGCCTTGAACTCGAGGAGAGCACATGCTCCGGATCTTACATTTCGCGGCTTGGGTGGGAACTTCGATCTTCGATCGCAGTAGCCGAGTTATTGGGATACGTACTACACCGCCTCTTGCATAGCGGATGGATTCCATGGCTGAGCATGAGCCATATGAAACACCACATGGTTCTTTACGGACCGCTGCAAAACCAGCGGCCAAGCGAGGAATACCTCGACGCAACCACTGGCAGCGTCGCCCTCGGGAATGTTGGGTTGGAGTGGATTGTCCCGAGTACTGTGATTCTGACCACTGTCGTTGTTGTTCTCCGGCTCCTCAGGGTCTCCTTATTCGATCAGACAGTGTCTATCAGGACTACCTTGGCGTGGACCTTCCTCATGTTCAGCTATCTTCATGACCAGATGCATGTGAAGAACTTCTGGATGGAGCACAATTCAGTTCTCAAGTCTTGGTTCCGGGGCGCACGAAAGCGGCATGAATCCATCCCCGGGTGTTGAACGACCGCGGATTGATGGACAAGAACTTCGGCATCGGCTTCTTTCTGTTCGACCGGCTGTTCGGTACGTTGTCCTCCGAGCACAGCCCCTTCAACCACCGGGGTTATGCGGCCGCGAGGGAGAGGTTCAAATATGTGGAACCGCCACAAGCGCGGGGAGTCTGTTGACCACAATCAGGTAGAGGGGCGCGAGCTAACGCCGATGGGAACTTTTGCGGTTCGAAGGTCTATTCGCGAAAAGGATCCCATTTCGTTTGACAATCGATGGGGTCAGGGATAACGTATGCTCGCTCAGCCGAATCAACTCTTCAGCTTGTAAAGTGTAATTTCGACTGAACTGGCCTTGGTCCCAGCCCAATCAAGAACCCACCGTCTGCAACCTGACAACACAGTCAGGAGGAAGTCCATATACGGAGGTCATATGAGGAAGAACCGTCGAAGGTTTGAACTCCACTCTTTCGCTGTGAAGACCGCCCGTTTGAGTGTCTTTGCGCTCGTCGCTACCGCTATTTTCTCTCTTCTGGGCCATGCCTCTGGCGAGACACGAACGCATCGTGCACCCATCGTTTATGTGAGCAGCGCCGGAGGAGGCATTTCAGAAATCAATGCCGCGAACCATTCCGTCATCGCCACGGCACCCTTTCCTGACAACGCCAACGGTGTGGCCATCACTCCCGATGGCCGCCGCATGTACGCAGCGGACCGCGATGTACCCCAGGTGATCGTATTCGACACGGCTACCAATGTCCCGATTGCCCAGATCCCGATTGGCAATGGTCCGCTCAGTGTCGCGGTCTCGCCCGATGGATCGAGCGTTTATGCCACCAACCAGTTTGATGGCACGGTATCGGTGATCGCTACGGCAACGAACCAGGTGGTGGCGACGATTACCACCGGCGCCGAGCCCATCTGGGTGACATTCAGCCGGGATGGTTCGCATGCTTACGTTTCGAACCAAGTGAGCGGCACTCTAAGCGTGGTTGCCACCGCCTTTAATTCGGTGGTTGCTACCATATCGGGTTTCTGCAACCCCTTTCAGTCGGCCTTCAGTCGCGGCGGGCGCTTGCTGTTCGTCAGCTCGCAATGCGACTCCACCGTAAAGGTTGTGGACACAGCGACAAATAGCGTCATCAACTCTATTCCTGTAGGTCCGTTGCCACGCGGCATCGCATTTTCACCTAACGGCCGACGCGCTTACGTAGCCAACTTTGCGGGGAATGCGGTCGATGTTCTGGACGTGGCTTCCCAGACTAATCTGGGCACGCCTATCACAGTAGGCTCAAGCCCGTGGGGCCTGGCTATGGCACCCGATGGCAAGGCCTACGTGGCCAATTTCGGCGACGGCACAGTCTCGGTCATCGATTCATCCACAAACAGTGTCGTAGCCACAGTGCCCGCTCGCTCCAATCCCGAAGATGTCACTCTGTCGAGTCGCGCCCGGCCTCTGGTCCTGCGCTACAAGTTCCAGGCCATAGCGCCGCCGGGCAGTCCATTTTCCTGGGTTCGCGGCATGAATAACAAAGGTGATGTGGTTGGCGATTTCTTTGACGCGAACTTTGTGTTTCACGGATTTCTCCGCACCCACACCGGGACGCTCGTGACCATCGATCCACAGGGCGCAGTCGGATGCCAAATCTGCACCAGCGCCTTTTCCATCAACGATGCAGGCGTCATCGTCGGTGCTTTCCGGGATGCTAGCAACGTTCTTCACGGTTTTCGGCGCAGTGCTTCGGGGTCCTACACCACCGTAGATTTCCCGGGTGCCGGGGATTCGCAGCTGACCGGCATAAACAACCGCGGTCATAACAGCGGGGTTTATGACTTCGGCAACCTCGGTAGTACGCAATGCCCAGGACCGAAGTGCCAGGCAGTCAGTTTCATACTACGGTCGGGCGTCTTTACCACGTTTGAAGATCCGTTTGCCACTCCGCAGGCCACGTTTGCCTTTTCCATCAACGACCGCGATCAGACTTGCGGATCGTTTACCGATTTGAGCGGCAACACAAAAGGATTCCTTCGTAACCGTGATGGCAGCTTCCGTACGATTCAGTTCCCATTGGCGGACACCTCCAGCTGGGTGAACCAGATCAACGATAGAGGTGCCATGGCCGGAGAATACAACCTCCGTCTTAGGCACGGCTTTCTCACCGACGGCAGGAACTTCTTCTCCTTCGATTACCCTGATTCGGACTTTTCCGCCTTGCGCGCAGTCAATAACCGGGGTGAGGTCGGAGGTTATTTCGTAATATCCGGGCAGTTTCAGGCGTATATCGCCACGCCGAGCGAGGAAGAAGTGGATAATGAAGTAACTGACGATATTGGAAGAGAAAATCCCTGACGCCCAACGTCGCACATACGCCCTAATCGCTGCCATGCAATGGGCTGAACGGGGCGATGCCAACCCTCGCCGGCTTTAGGGAGACCTCGGCCAGCCCGAAGTGAGAACCTTGGTCTGACCCCTATTCGTGACGAAGATGTTCGCTGGCTTGATGTCCCGTTGAATGATTCCTTTCGAATGTGCCGCGTCGAGAGCGTCGGCAATCTGGACGTCGAGATCGAGCACCGTTTCGATCTCCAACGGCTTACCATTTATCACGTGTCGGAGCGTCTGCCCAGCAGTTCCATCGCAATGAAGGCTCGACGGTCATTCGCCTGCGATCCGATGATTGAAACCCGCCAATCTACGCCGATCACCAAGCACATGCTCGACCAGTGCACTCACATCCCGCTGCACGCCGGGGGTGGGATTGAGCCTGACTACTGTTTTTCGGCAGTGACCAGCTTCTCCAGAACCAACATATGAACCGGGCCCTCAGCTTCCTCAATGAACGTGTAGCCGTCCGCCTGGTCTTTCTCCATATCGTGTTGCGCACTGGAAATACGGGCTGTTCCATGTAGTCGGTACGAGTAGCGGGGTGCCGACGGGAGTACAGGTTTTTCTGCAACTAAGACGAATCGGTTGCCCAATGCCATAAGAGTGTGACGGCAGAAACGAAATCCATCTTCAGCCGCACCATTGAGATCTCTTTGCAGCGAGGTGTACAGGTAGGGGTGGAATATACGATACTGGTACGCATCAGGCTTGGGAGAGAGCCTTTCAAGCACGACGTTCGCACTGTTTTTTCGGTTATGCGTACCTCGACAAGGTGGTACCCGGCGGCGCCCTCCTCATTGAGCGTGCGTTCCGCTCCCTCCCAGTCTTTGGAGGAGATCGTCAGTTGCTGTCGATCAAGGGCAGCCGAAGCTGCATTGTGTGTGCCCTCGGAGTCATCTTCTGTGGGCAGGCGCTTTCGCAAGCTCAGCCTGGTCGTGTTGACCACTTGTTTCGCGAAATCCTGAGTTGCGTTCATAGCATTTCCGCCGAAGACTCCGCCAGATAAGACAGCCCTCACCTCCTGGGTCATTAGCGCGCGTTCGGTAGAGCGGTCCAGAAAGACTACACGGGCGTAGATCTCGGCCGCTCCGGCGCCATAACCCACGACGTACCGCTTTTTTCGGCTGCCAGGATTGAATGAACTTATTGTGCCCGTGAGGCGTAGCACAGGCGAGTCGGCCGTCACTGGGTTCTGTCCAGGCCGCAGCAGCTCTTGAAACTCCTTCGATTTTTCCAGCTCCTTGAGAATTTGCTCCTGCAAGTCCGCCACATACTCTGGTGGAAACTCCACCCCAGGCTGGACATCGAACCGGTCCACCTCGGCCGCACGATATTTGTCTTTCAGCGTGGCATTACCGGCCTGGAGAGCACACCTGTCCATTTGCACCATTTTGTGTGCAATTGAGCAGCAGAGTGTAATGGCTTGTTAACAACAATTGACTTAACCGGGTCTGACTGCTATCGGCCAAGAAGTCAAATTGCACCCAGACTCTTTGACTATCTAGATTCCCTCGCTGCGACAAGAAGCCTACCGCCCTCTAGACTGCTGCCCTAAGCAATCACGGGTTACAAACGAGGTAAATTGTGATAAAGCCTTTGATCCTTTGATCCTTGCTTTCTGTGTTGGCTCTGGATTTGCCGTTCTGCGCCCGCAGACGCCCGACTGGCAGCCATCGCCGGGACATACGCAAGTGCCAAGATGGCCTGGCAAGGCGCCGGGTGCAGTGCCTATCGCGGGGCCAGAGGGCACGACGACGGTGCAGAACCCGGGCGACCCTCCGGCTACCGTCGTTGGCAGAGTCTCGCGGCCCACGATGACGGTCTATTCGCCGAAGGGCAAGAATACGGGCGCTGCGGTAGTCGTGTTTCCGGGGGTGGGTATTGGGTTCTGTATATGGATCTTGAGGGCACGGAGGTCTGTGACTGGCTGACGTCCAAGGGAATCACATGTGTGCTGTTGAAGTATCGCGTACCGGGCGAGCATCTGTCTCCAAGGTCGGGCGCGTACCCCAAATCACCCGTCGCATTAGAGGATGCGCAGCGAACGCTTGGACTGGTGCGATAGCTGCGCTGAAGAAAGTGGGAGTTCCAGTGGAGATGCATTTGTATTCACACGGCGGGCATGGGTTCGGACTGCGGCGCACAAAGTCTCCAATCACGGAATGGCCTCAGTTGGTGGAGAGGTGGCTAGAGACGATCGGGATAACCTCGGAATAGTTGCTCCGCGACGTATCAACAGTCGACCGGTCCAATCAATGCACGGACGCTCGGCGATGCAAGAGCTATCTCAGTTGTTGAAACATGGCCTCTCGCTCATTGGCGGGTTCTGAGCGTTTATCGCCTGGTTACATAAACAATCCAGCACCCAATTGTTGACCGCTCAGAGCCGCTAAATCTCCTGCAGACGAATATACTCATCGCAGCGTTCTCCGTTTACGAAGAGGGACCGCGTATGAACAACAGGCTTGATAAGTGGCGGGCAGGTCTGTTTTCAGCGTATCCGAACTTCTCCAGTCCCTACTGGCGTGCGCTTCCCCTGGGACGAATGAAAAAGCCTCTCATGGGGGTATTCTTCACCGCCGCCGGTGTTGGCTTTGCTGTCGATCTGCTCCAGATCAATCATCCACCTTTGGCACATGGTTTCTTCTGGCCTGTCTTCGGGGGTGCCATGGCAGCCGGTATGTTCGCAACCAGGATTAAGAGATCTCGTCTGGCCCTCCCTCTTTGGTTGCTCATGGTCGTTCTTGCCGGGCTTGCTTACCGAGGCGCGAGCGTTTCACGAGTCTCGCTCCCGGATGCGTTGCGAAGTCGCGTTGTGTTCGACGCCCTCGGCATCTGGCTGGGCGTGGGAGTTGGCTTCAGATTGCTGCTGTCGTTCGTCACTACTCAGGGCCTGGATAACGTCCGTATGCAGACCGAGCTTTCTCTGGCCCACGGCATCCAGGCTACCCTGGTTCCCACCATTTCTTTTCAGAACGCGACTTTTGAGGTGTACGGCAAATCCCTGCCCAGTGCTGAGATGGGGGGTGACTTGATCGATGTAATCCAGAGCAACGGAAATTTACTGGCCTATGTTGCCGACGTGTCCGGACACGGTTTGGCCGCGGGCCAGTTGATGGGAATGTTGAAGACTGCGTTGCGAGTTTCGCTTCAATTCCGGCAAGCCCCCGCGGCTCTGCTCGAGAGTGCGGATCGTGTGCTTCCTGCCGTCAAGGAATCTGATATGTACGCCACCATAGCTCTGCTCCAGTTCGACGGTTCGGCGCAGGCGGAATACGCGTTGGCCGGGCACGTTCCTATCCTGCACTATCGCAATCGCAGCCGAGACACCACCCGGCTCTCAATGGAACAATTTCCTCTGGGACTGATCCCCGGGGGTTGCTACGCGAGCCAGCGCGTCCCTTACTCATCACGGGATCTGTTCCTGATGCTCACCGACGGCATATCGGAAGTACCCAATGATAGGGACGAAGAATTTGGTCTGGCCCGCGTGGAGCAACTGCTGACACAACACTCTGCAGAACCCTTGCCGCAAATTTGGGAGCGGATCATGGAGCATGTGCGCCAGCACGGCTTGCAGCAGGATGATCAGACCTTGCTTCTAGTCCGAGTTCGTCACCAGCGTACTCGGTCATTGGCTTAATATCCCCAACGTCTCGGGTATGCGGCACCTTCCTAAAATGGTGGCTTCTCGGCCGACCGACGGTTCGGAAGGGCAACACGGTGATCTATGAGCACAAGCACGAAGAACCTATTCACAACTAGTCTGGGCGATCCAAGTGGATAAAAGCACTCAGAATTATCGGTGGGACCATCCCTCAAGGTAAAGTGCCATTCTCCAGCCGATTTGCCTATGCCCTCCTGCACTTCTTTCCCACCGCACGCCCCACTGCAGTTACTCCCAAGCGCCGCCGTAGCGGAGCGGAGGCGGCGCCGCATCCAGCTTCGATCTTCTGAGCGGGGCGCTCTTTCATAATGCATTGACCATTTCCCACGGCGAACACAGTTCCTTAGACAGCGCGATCCATCTCACGGGACTTTGCTGGCCGAAGAGGCGAACCCGGCAGGCCCAGCTCAGCTTTTTGGAACAAATTGGAACAAGTTTTGGATTGAGGACGGAGGCAAGTGACTGAAAATATGGTGGCCAGGGACGGAGTTGAACCGCCGACGCCAGCCTTTTCAGTCTGTGGCTATCCCGCACATTCAACAACTTGCAGGTTGCGGACGGCTGCGTAAGTCCTTCCAACTACGTCCAAGTCGGACCTATTGTGGGTTGCGTTGAGGGTTGGGGCCCACGTGCACCATTGTCCCCTTTTCCGACGCTGCCCAGCCCCAGATTTCAAAAAGTGCTTGAGTGGAAAATTGCTACTCGACCGCAGGATCTATTTGGATTGAACTTCGACCGCTTCTGCGAGAGTCAACGGCTGGCCTGCTTGGTTGCCGACTTTGATCATCCGCCCGCGCTTCATATAAGCGGCAATCACAGCGGGCTGTGACCAATCCAAATCCCATCCGTTCTCGATTGCCAAGACTGTATAGGAACCTGGGACCACACCGTGCAAGGCAAACGTTCCATCCAGATCGCTTTGATCTCTGCGAAAAAGATCGCGATTGCCTTCCGGATTCTTGGGGACTAAGACCACCATCGCTCCAGCGAAAGCCTTCCCTGCTCGCTTCGCCTTTCCTTGTACCTCCGCGCTGCCAGTCGCCAGAATAAGCGACACAGAGGGTGAGGCACCGGCCGTCAGAGTCAGTGTGTGACCCGAAGCCGTGGCCCCCTCCGCTAAAATGTGCGCGATCGAGTAGCGTTTGCCGGAGCCCCACACCAGGACTTCGTACCGGCCAGGGGATATTTGCTGGAACTCCGCCTCGCCCTTAGAATCAACCCTCTGCCACGCTGCAGGTATTCGACTCCCCGAGCGCAGCGAAACTACGAGTTGCATTGATGGCGTAATACCCCCGGGCACTTGCACCGCCGCTTTGATACTGCTCAAGGCCTCACCGTGGGAAGCGTCAATCTCTTCTCCGTCTTTGCTGAGATCGACACCGTTGATCTGCGTCGCACTTTGCGGTCTCTGGAGACGAATGTTGTAGCGGCCTGCTGGAATGCCCGCAATCTCTACGATGCCGGGCGAGACCATGCGTGAGTTGTCAATCTCGACGAAAGTGGATCCGTCAAAGGCAGGTTGTTCGAGCTGGGGAAACGAGAATCCACTGTTGTTGTCGCCGGGCACATGAAAAATCAGACGGAGAGCAGGAACTGCATTCAAGTGAATATCCACTTGCAGACGCTCGCCACCTCGCACTGGAATCGGCGTTGCGCTGTCCGCATCAGTGACGTCCGCGTAGTACGTCAACGGGTAGGCCACATCAAGAGATCGATCGACGTTTGTGGCAGGCTCTGGGGGGCTCCGCGGCTCCGAATTGTTTGGTTCCGAATAACGATGAACGGCGTACCACGGCTTCGCACTCGCGGACAAGAAGTAAGTTCCGGGCGTCAGCGGTGTAATCTCGTAAGTTCCCAGATCGTCCGTCTGGGTGCGGCGAAATTCGTGGATTTGATCGATCCCTTCCTGATGATTGAGGTAGTACAGGGCGACCGTAGCGTGTCGAACTGACTCCCCGGCTTCGTCCAGGACTTTGCCCGTGATCACCGCGTCAGGCGAGAGCCTCAGCACGAGGCTTTCGGTGTCCAGCCCGGCGCCGGTGACAATCGCGGTCGAAAACTGGTCGTGCTGATCGTAGTTGCCGGAAATGAATCCGCGCTTGGCTCCTTCCAGTGAGTACTTCCCGGCTGGCAGCCCGCTGAACTCAAACTTGCCGTCTTCAGAAGTAATCAGTGACTGAAAATTCTGCTGATTCTTCACGTCCCTAATCACGACTCGTGCGAGGGCTAGCGGATGCCCGTCCGTTTTGCTTACGACCGTTCCAGCGATCCTGTAGCCGCCGGGAATTCCTGTTTGAGGAACATTAGCGATCTGTGCTACGAGCCGTCCTCGTGCTGCGAGCGGACAAAAGGCTGTCATCAAAAGAAACAAGCGGATCGACGTTGGAAAAATCGGCATGGTCTATTTTCCGCGCTCACTCGGTGCTGGAGATGGTTTGCAATTGCAGGGTTGCCTTCTGTCCCGCAGCCAAATGAATAACCTGTCCCTTTGTCTCGTAGGCCCGCATGGCCTCGGCATCACGATAGGGGAGGTTTGGTTGCTGATTCTTGAATGCCAGGACACGATAACTTCCCGGCACCATCATCTGAGAACTAAATCGTCCGTCGTCAGATACTCCTACCTGTTGAAATTGTCCAAGGCTGTCCGGCGATGGAACGAAATACACCCAGGCGTGAGGAGGCAAGAGTCCGGTGATAAATGCGGGGCTCATCGTTTGGCGAGCAGCCACGTCCGCGACTGTGCCGTCGATCTCAGCGGTATCGTCGCGCATTCTGATTTCGATCGGCATACCCGATCTCGACCCGACTACTAACGGCTCGTGCAGCAAATCAACTCTGCCCATGGTCGCGGCCGCCACATAGCCATGCGACGAACTCAGTCGCAGCCAATATCGTCCTGGCGAGAGATTGTCAAGAACCAGCGAATCATCATTGGGCCCGGTTGGCGGACGAAGCGATCCACCCCTTTGTTGCGCAAAATCATCCGCCCCATAAACACTGACTTGCAGATAAGTTCGTGGCCCATGCAAGTCGAAGGTATGTTTCCCGTCACTCCAACTCATTGGGTCATTCCGCCCTGTGTTACTAAATTCTTCCTTGACGTCCAAACTGAGCGAACTGTTTCGAGTCAGCGTCATTGTGGGCCCCTCGATCGGTGCCCCAGCCACTCTAATGTTCCCTGTTGCCGATGCCGAGTTTGGCCCGTACGTCGCCGCCTCCACAACATAATTACCATTCGGCAACAATCCCTCGATTCTCTGTTCTCCAGCGTTATAGCCCAGCGAATACCCTGGGCCTCGATGTCCCTGCACCGATACATTGAGACTCATTCCGCCATTCATTTCCGCATTCGCGACCGGAATTTTCACGGAATAATAGGGCTGACGGGTAAGCGACAAGTCCGCCTGAAACGTCTGTCCGGCCGTGAGCGGAATCGTGGCCGCTGCCGCAAAATCCGCTACCCCCGGGTAATAAACCGGTGGGTAGCCGTAGAGTTGGCCGCCTAGAACCGTGGTGACTGGATCGTTGTCCATCAATTCGTGAGTCACCAGTCTGTAAGCGCCGGGGAGCAACTCAGCAAAGCGGAACTCCCCGGCCGAGTTTGTGCGTACGGCGACTCCGGGCATCCATCGCGCTAGGCCGTCCTGCACTTGTCGGGACAATATCTGAACGGTAATGCCAACAGCTGCGTCGGTCGCCGACAAACTAACTCGCCCCTTGATCAGAGCCTCGGGCATTAGCGAGATCGTGATCTCGCTACCCGCAGCTACCTCAACTTGACTCCCTTCGTTGGGATCATCCAGAAACCCTGGTTTGCGAGCCGTGAGCCACAGGCGATTGCCCGCGTTGGCAGAGGACCACACGCGTTGAGATTTACCTTCAACAAAGGTGACAGCGGTCGCAGTGTCGGAGTTGACCTTGGGCAGAGGGAATTCGAAATGCCCGTCGCTGTCGGTCAGCATCGCGAAGAGACTATCTGTAGAACCGACGAGCACTCTTCCAATCGGCTCGCGAGTAACAGCATTCACTACCCTGCCGTGAACCGTACTCTGTCGATCCAGTTGGAGACTCTGCCCGAAACCCAGTTCGACGCACGTATAGCCAGCCGCAAGAAGGACAACGAAAGGGATTGTCATACTTCGAATTGGGCCTACGCGGGTTCGGCCACGATCGCTCCGGACCCAGGTACGCTTGGCGAGTCGCGAGAACTCCATCCTGCTTATTGCTCCGTTATTGTTAGATGCGTCGTCGGGGAGCCAGTTGTATGTCAGTATAGCTTCGGAATGATGCCCGATTGTCGGAGCGTTGCGGCACATTCGTCAACGCTGTCGTTATGTATCTTCACTGCTTATTCAGAGTTGTCTCGAAACGGTCTTTCGACAACGCTTCTTGTAAACCTTCCAGTCGAGACCGGAGAACAGGTTCAAAGGTTTCCAGAGTGTAGTATCGGGGTCCTGGTTTGGACATATCCCACTGACCGATGTCGTCAGCGACCAACTGAAAGTCTTCCCAGTTGCTCGGAGCAAAAGCAGAAGCGACTCTGACCGAGAAATCGCCGCGACCGCGGACAAACCTTAAGCGTAAATTCCCCACCGCGACGGTGACGTAAGCTCCATCGAAGCTGGGCGGGAAAGGAACTCCTTGGTTCGGGATGACCTTTGCCCCGTGCTCCGAGAACAAGAACGCCAGATAGGTACGGATATCTTCGGCAAAACGCTGCTCACTCTGTCTCGCCATGCGCTTATCAAGCCAGCCGAAACAAAGCTTATAGAGACTGCCAAAGACAAGACGCCGGGATTTCAACGGAAGTATGCGTCGCCTTCGTCGCGATGTCGGCGCGCGAAGCCGGGTATGAGGTCTACGCAGTGCTGGATGCGTCAGGTACGTGGACCAAGTTGGTCGAGGAGGCTGCCATCGCGCGGATGGTGCAATCCGGCATCGTGCCCATGACGTGGGTCGCCCTCGGGGCGGAGCTTCTGGGCGACTGGCGTTCCGCCAGGGGCAATGCACACATGAAGCTCATGGCCGATCACCTGCCGTTCTCGGGGAACAACTACGTCGGATACCTGTCTGCCAAGGGGACCCGATAGCTGTCGGAGGGGGAGGGCCTATAAACGTGTTCTTCTTGAGGAGCAACGAATGTCCTGTCCAGCTTCATCGTGACA
>Ga0070699_100001211_pt1 | contig 23846 bp, 19 predicted proteins | sample KBSK1503metaG_FD_65473 | JGI IMG/M metagenome (GOLD analysis project Ga0070699, IMG submission 65473) | Corn, switchgrass and miscanthus rhizosphere microbial communities from Kellogg Biological Station, Michigan, USA - KBS K1-50-3 metaG | ecosystem: Host-associated > Plants > Roots >...
GCTCGTCGTCAAGGGTTCCGGAAACCTCATGCGTGCCTGGTCGGCCGCGCCCGAGCGCGTCGAGAGCCCGATCGGGACGCTGCGCCTGTCGGCGATGCAGCACACGCTCCTCGACGCCGTGCGGACCGCGGTCGGGGGTGGTCGGCCGGCGCTCTTCAGCTATCCCGCCGACGCGTGGCTCTATCTCGCCGTGCCGGCCGAGAACCCCACGCCGTATTCCCTGCTCCTCCCGGGCTACAACACCCCGCAGCAGTTCGCCGACGCCGTGGCGGCGATCGAGCGCCGGCACGCCCCGTACCTCGTCCTGCTGACCGGATTGCTCCACGACGACGATCCGATCCTGGGCTACGCGCGCGAACGCTTCGAGCCGGTGGCCACCCCGTCGCCCTACACGGTCTACCGGCGCGTCAGCTGACGTGGGCGTCGGAGCGCGACATGCGAGGAGCGCCGCCGCGTGTGCGGTCGGCCTCGTCGCGTTCGGCTACTTCCTGGCGTTCCCGCTGCAACCGGCCCACTCCGACGAGTCCGTGTATCTCTACGGCTCGCAGCGTCTGCTCGAGGGACAGGTCCTCTACCGCGACTTCTTCGAGTTCATCACCCCCGGAGCCCTGTACTTCTTCGCCGGCGTATTCGCGCTGACGGGCCCCTCGCTCCTGGCGGCCCGTGTCGCGATGGCCGCCGTGAACGGACTCGCGGCCCTGCTCCTCTTCTCGCTCGTGCGTCGTGTCGCGGGCGTCGCCGAGGCGCTCGTCGCGGGCCTCGTCTTCGCGGTCGTCTGCCTCTCCGTCTGGCGGCAGGCGAGTCCTCACTGGCTGACGACGAGCCTGTGCCTGGCGACCGCCGCGGCGCTACTCGCGGAGCGCTGGTCGCTCCCCATCCGGGCCGCGGTGTCGGGCATGCTCACCGGCGCCACCGTCTGCGTGCACCAGCACCATGGAGTCTTTCTGGGCGTCTGGCTGGCGCTCGCCCTTGCGGGATTCGCCTACCTCGACCCACGCGGCGAACGATGGCGGTCGTGGAGCCGACAGACGCTGTGGGCGGCCGGCGCCGGGGGAGCGGTCGTGCTGGCCGTGCTCGGCTACTGCGCATGGCGCGCCTCCCTGGAACGGGTCGTCTACGCGCTCTACACCTGGGTCTTCGAGAACTACCGGCCGGAGAAGCAGGGTACGGTCGGCTGGGCGGGCTCCTTCTGGATGTCCGCGCCCGGTCTCGCCTACACCTGGCCGTGGCTGCTGCGCTGGCTGCCGGCGGCCCTGGCGCTCGAGGCCGCGTCGCTCGCATGGCGCCTGCGGCGCGTCTGCGGCCGCGACGAGGTCGTGCGGGGCTGTCTCCTCCTCCTCGCCGTGGCGATGTCAGCCTCCATTCTCTACTATCCCGACTACATTCACGTCGCGTTCATCGGGCCTTTCTTGCTCGTTGTGGCAGCGCGCGTGTTTCACGGGCTGCTCGCGCGCACGCCGTGGGCACGCGTCGCGCTCGTCGGAATCCTCCTGGTCGCGCTCGTCGTCAAGGGTTCGGGCAACCTCGCACGTGCCTGGGCTGCCGCGCCGGAACCCGTCGCGACGCCGATCGGAACGCTTCGTCTCGGGCCGGGAGAGCGCGCGCTGCTGGAGATCGTGCGGAACGTGGTCGGGCCCGCCCGGCCGGCGCTCTTCAGCTATCCGGGCGACGCGTGGCTCTATCTCGTCGTGCCGGCGGAGAATCCCACGCCATACTCGCTGCTGATGCCGCGCTATAACAGCGCGCAGCAATACGCCGACGCCATCGCGGCGATCGAGCGCCGCCATACTCCGTACCTCGTCCTGCTGAGTGCCATGCTCCCCGACGACGATCCCATTCTTCGCTACGCGCGCGAACGTTTCGAGGCGGTGGCCACGCCCTGGCCCTACACGATCTACCGGCGCGCCAGCTGACGCAGTTGAAAGCGGGCTGTCGAACCCACATCGGCGTGGCCGTCGTATGCGTCTCGACGGCGATCGCCTACGTCGTGCTGAAGCTTCTCGGCCCGCACGGCGACCCGACCGACCCGACGTCGGGCGACCTCGAGGCGTACTACTATCCGGTGCTCCAGTACGGCTTCCACGAGCTCCGGCACCTCCGCTTGCCGTTCTGGAACCCGCACGAGGGCTGCGGCACGCCGCTGCTCGCCATCCCGCAGGTCGGGTTCTTCTACCCGCTGTACGTGCCGTTTCTGTTCCTCGATGCCGCGACCGCGATCACGCTCGACATCGGTTTGCACCTGGCGATCGCCTCGTTCTCGATGTTCCTCCTCTGTCGCCACCTCGGCATGCGGCCCGGCGCGGCGCTCATCGCCGGGCTCGTCTACGCCCACCAGGGCGGCATGGCGATCAAGGTCTACTTTCCGAACCACCTGGCTCCGTCGGCGTGGATTCCCGTCGTGTTCCTCCTCGTGGACCGCGTCCTCGAGCGGCGCTCGCGGTTCGCCTGCGGGCTCCTCGGCGCCGTGCTGGGCGCGGCGATGCTCGGGGGGAGTCCCCAGTTCGTCTACTTCACGGGGCTCGCGCTGGTCCCGTTCGTCGTCGTCCGCGCCGCTTCCGTCCTCCGGGACGACGGCGCGGGCGCCGTCGCCGCGGCGTCGGGGCTGCTCGGGGCGGCGGTGGCGCTCGGCGTGCTCCTGGCGCTCGTGCGCATCCTGCCCGCGGCCGAGTACATGCGTGGCACGTGGCGGCCGCCGGGTAGCCTCGCCCTCGAAGGGGCGGCCGTCATGTCGATCTCCCCGGCGGTGTTCGTCGCCAACCTCTTGAGTCCCGCGCCCGGACCCGACCTCGCACGCCAGGCGTATGCCGGGACGCTGCCCCTGCTGCTGGCCGTCGTCGGGCTCGCGCTCTGGCGACCGCGGTCCGCCGCCCTGCCGATCGCCGCGGCCGGCATCGCGGCCATGCTCTATGCCTTCGGCCTGCACGCGCCGCTCTTTCCCCTCATGTTCCGGATGCCCGCCGGGAGCTGGTTCCGGGCCCCGAGCCGCGCGCTGGTCCTCTTCGGCTTCGCGGTCGCGTTCTTCGCCGGCGGAGGTGTTCACGAGGTTCTCGAGCGCGCCGGTACGGGCCGCGCAGCGCGGCCGGCGGTGCTCGTCGCGGCGGCTGGCGCACTGCTGATCGGAGCGGCCGCATGGCTCCGCGTCCCCGAAGCGGGACTCCTGGCCATGAACTGCGTCGCCGGCGGCGTCGTGTTGCTTGCCCTCCTCCTCCGCCCCGCCGTGCACGTCCTCGCGATCGGCGTGCTCGGCGCGCTCGTCGTCGTCGACCTCTTCCACGGCCAGCGACCCCGGGGTGTTCTGCCGGCCGGGCTCGGAACCCACTTCGCGCGCTACGAGCCGTTCTTCGACGATATCCGCCGGCGCCAGGGGCTTGGCCGGACCTACATCGATGGCCGCTTTTCCCCGGACGCGCGTCTCTATTTTCATTCCGACCTCGCCAAAGCGGGAAGCATCCACGGCCTCTGGCTCGCGACCGACTACGAACCGCTCTGCGAGAGCCGCTTCGCACGCTACCTCCAGTTTCCCGGTCCACCGGTGCCGTGGTCGATCTGCTACCTGCCCCTGCAGCTGTCACGGCAGACCCTGCCACTGGTCGAGCTCATGGGGGTCCGCTTCTTCATGGTCGAGGACGGGGACGCGCCGTCGCCTGATGCCGACGGTCGCTGGACGCTCGTGCGGCGCGAGGGCGGCGTCTCGCTGTACGAGGATTCCGCCGCGATGCCGCGCGCATTCGTGGCCGCGGAAGTCGAGGTGATCCCGGACGCCGAGGCCCTGCTCCGGCGGATGGCCGACGCGAATCTCCGCGGCGTCGCCTTCGTCGAGGAGACGGCAGGGGAGCGGCTGCCGGCCGGCGTCGGCGGCGACGCCCGGGTCGAGCGCTACGGGGCCAACCGGGTGACGGTCGAGACGCGGGCGGCGCACGGCGGACTGCTCGTCCTGACCGACCGGTGGGACGCGGGCTGGAAGGCGTTCGTCGACGGGACGCCGGCGCGCGTCTACCGCACCGACTACCTCTTCCGCGGCGTCTCCGTGCCGCCCGGCGTGCACACCGTCGAGTTCGTCTACCGGCCGGCGAGCTTTGTATTCGGGGCGCTCGGGAGCCTTCTCGGCGTGGTCGGCGTGGTGCTTCTCTGCTTCACCAAGCTCGCGAACGGGCGGCTGCGGTCGCGAGGTGCTGCACACCGCGCCGCGGTATTGACGTAAGTATGAACGCCGATTAGCATCGCCATATGACACGTGCCCGACGCGTCACCGCAAACTTACCCGGAGACCTGCTCAAGGACGCGATGGACGTGACCGGGAAGGGGATCACGGAGACGCTCGTGGAGGGACTCCGGCTCGTTCGGCGGGCGCGTGCCTACGAGAAGGCGCGAGCCCTGCGTGGCAAGATTCGGCTGACGATCGACCTGGACGAGTCCCGTGAGCGTCGTCGTTGACACCTCGGTCTGGATCGACTTCTTCGCCGGCGAGCCGGTTCGGGCGCTCGAGGAGGCGCTGGCCCAGGGGCTCGTCGTCCTAGCGCCGATCGTCGTGGCCGAGCTCATCAGCGGCGCCACCCGCGAGAAGGAGCGGACGTCGCTCGGCGACCTGCTGCGGGAGATCCCGCTGCACGAAACCCCGCTTGAGCATTGGGTTCGCGTCGGAGAGCTCCGGCGGCGACTCAAGCAGAAGGGCGTCAGCGTCTCTACCCCGGACGCGCACGTGGCTCAGTGCGCGCTCGACAGGGACGCGGTACTGCTGTCGCGCGACGCCGTGTTCGGCCGGATCGCCCGTCTATCCGCGTTGCGTCTTCGGACCTCGTGATTTCGCGCGGTGACCGCGGCGCTTGGCCGATCTGGCGGATCAGGATGATACTCGATCCATACTGTATGGACCGGGGCGGGCGGTGAAGAGCACCGTACGCAAGAAGACCTACAACCTCGACGTTGAGATGATCGATCGCGTTCGCCGACTCTACAATGCCAAGACCGACACCGAGGCTATCCAGACCGCTCTCCGCAAGGCCCTGGAGGATCGAGAGAGGACGCGTTGGACGCACTCCTGAAAGCCGGCCGCTTTCGGACCATCTACCGCTGAAGTACCTCCTCGAGACGAACGTCTACCTTGAGGCTGTCCCGTCACCCGACCGGCAGGCACGGTTCCGGCAGACCTTCTTCCCACTCGTCCCGGCCACCTACCTCTCGGCGGTGGTCGCCTACGAGATCCGGGTCGATGCCAGCGATCGTCGCACGCGCGGGCTCGTGCGCGACTTCGTCCGCCCCATGGTCGCCACCAAGCGGGTGGTCGCTCCCGCGTTCGAAGACTGGCAGCAGGCTGCCGGCGTCATCACCAGCATCGGGGAGAGAGACCGCGGGTGGCGATCCAAGTTGCGCACTCTGGTGAACGACATCCTGATCGCGCTCTGCGCACGCCGGATCGGTGCCGTACTGTTCACGTACAACGCGGAGGATTTCCGGCTCATCCACCGCCATGCTGACTTCGATCTCCGCGTGCTGGCTGAGTGAGCGGCTGTACTACGTGAAATCGAGCACCGTCCCGTCCTCGGGGCGGTCTTGGTGTTGTACGCTCGCGCAGGTCGCCCGCCGGCGTTTGCACCCGCGCCCGGCCCCCGCTAGCTACACTCAGGACCATGAGCCAGACGGTCGCGGTCATCGGCCTCGGACGCGTCGGCCTGCCGCTCGCGCTCTTCCTCGCCGAGCGTGGCTGCACCGTGCACGGCGTCGACGCGTCGGCCGAACTGCTCGGAACGCTCCGAGCCGGCCGTATGCCCTTCCTCGAGGAGGGAGGTCCGGAGCTGCTCTCCCGGCACCTGGGACACCGGTTCCTCCCCGGCCACGACCTCGCCGTCGTTCGCCAGGCGCAGACGATCGTCGTGACGCTCGGCACACCGGTCGACGACCACAACAACCCGGTCTTCCTGCCGATCGAGAACCTCATGCGGGCGACGATCCCGCATCTCGTGGCCGGCCAGCTGCTCGTGCTGCGCAGCACCGTGTCGCCCGGCGCGACGGAGTATCTCGGCCGGCTGATCGAGCGCGCCACCCCCTTCGTGATCGGACGGGACCTCTTCCTCGCCTTCTGCCCGGAGCGCATCGCCGAGGGGCGGAGCCTCGCGGAGCTGCCCGAGGTGCCGCAGATCGTCGGCGGCATCGACGCGACGAGCACGCGTGCGGCGGCCGAGTTCTTCCGCCTCGTCACGCCCACGGTCCACGAGATCGACGCCCGCAGCGCGGAGCTCGCCAAGCTCTTCTGCAACATGTACCGCTACGTCGACTTCGCGGTGGCGAACGAGTTCATGATGATCACCGAGCAGCACGAGCGCGACATCTATCCCATCGTCGAGGCGATCAACGCGGGGTACAAGCGCGGCGGGTTGAAGACGCCCGGCCTTACGGGCGGCCCGTGCCTCTACAAGGACGGCTTCTTCCTGACCGGCAGGATCCCCTACAACGAGCTCATCGCGAGCGCCTGGAAGATCAACGAGACCGTGCCCGCCTACCTGCTCGAGCGCGCCCGCGGGCTCAAACGCATCGAGGGCAGCAAGGCCGCGATCCTCGGTCTCAGCTTCAAGAAGAACATCGACGACACGCGGAACTCGCTCGCGTTCAAGCTCCGGAAGCTGCTCCAGGCCGAGGGCGCGGCCGTCCACGTGCACGACCCCTTCGTCCCCTCCGAGGCGCTCGAGGACGTACTGCGCGACGCCGACCTCGTCTTCGTGGCGATGAACCACGACGCCTTCCGGCGGCTCGGGGTCGAGTTCCTCCGCGGGCTCGCCCGGCCCGACGCGCTCGTGTGCGACGTCTGGAACCTGTTCGGCACGGGGCGGATCCTCTTCTCGCTCGCGCGGTCGTGATCGAGCTGAGCGTCGTCATCCCCGTCCACCGTGAGGGGGAGGCCGCGCGGAGCACTCTCGAGGCGGTGTCGGCGCGCCTCACGGGGGCGTACGAGGTCCTCGTCGTGCACGACGAGCCCGACGACCCGACGCTGCCGGTCGTCGAGGACGTCGCGCGGCGGTACCCGGCGGTCCGGGCGGTGCGCAACCGCCTCGGCCGCGGGCCGGCGCTGGCCCTGCGGGCCGCGTTCGCCGAGGCGTGCGGCGACGCCGTCGTGGTCACCATGGCCGACGCCTCGGACGACCCGGACGACATTTCCCGCATGCTGGCCAAGCTTCGCGAGGGCTACGACCTGGTTGCTGCCTCCCGGTACATGGACGGCGGACGGCAGCTCGGCGGGCCGCGCCTGAAGCGCCTCCTTTCGCGCCTCGCCGGACGGTCGCTCCACCGGCTGGTCGGCCTGCCGACGTCGGACCCGACCAGCGCCTTCAAGATGTACCGCAAGGCGCTGCTCGAGGCCGTGCGCATCGAGAGCCACGAGGGATTCGAGATCACCCTCGAGGTCACCGTGAAGGCCTTCCTCGCCGGCTACCGCATAGCCGAGATCCCGACCGTCTGGCGGGACCGGGTGCAGGGGACATCCAAGTTCCGCCTGGTGCGCTGGCTGCCGCGGTACCTCAGGTGGTACTGGCTGGCGGTGCGAGAGGGCTTCATCCGACGCTCGGTCTAGGCGTGCGAGACCGTGTCGCGCGTCAGCTACCCCCGGGATGGCTGCGGACATTGAACCAGGTGAGCCGCAACGCATCGTTTTCGTATGACCGGCGGGTCTCGTGCGTCGGCTGGACGAGCTCGCGTAGCCATCGACAGCCCGAAGTGAAGTAGGGCGACGCCGCCTTGGGCTCCACCAACCATCCGCTCAGGCCCGCGCGGGCGACGAATCTCGAGACGTAGAGCTTCCGCCGTTCTTGGGGTAGCTCCGCGAACATCGGGAGCGGCGCGATCGGCAACCACGCTCGCTTCGGAAGCCCATCCCAATGCCCGGGAAGGGTATCGGTGCAGAACGCGATGGGGTCCCTCACGCCGACGCGAGCCAGCAACGTCTGCTCGCCGGGGGGCATCACGGGACGGCGGGGCTCGATGCTCCAGGCGTCTCGGCCGCGGACGTCCCATGCCCCGGGCTCGACCCACCGACTGCTGCCGAGGGCCAATGTCAGGATGACCGCGAGGATGGCGACGCAGGCCATCTCGAGCCGCCCGTCCCAGGGGGTCGGGTCGGCCCGCCCGCGAATCGTGTGGAGCAGGAGGGCAATGACGGTGCACGACACCGGCGTGAGATTGGTGACGGCCAGCTCGACACTGCGCCCGACGAAGTAGCTGCTGACGGCCCAGAGACCTGCCCAGGCGCCCACGAGCGGGACGAGGTCGTCGAGCGATCGGTGTCGGAGCGCCGTCGCGAGCGCGGTCGACAGGCCGCAGAAGAGCACGAAGAGCAGCCAGACGCTGCCGCGAGGGTTGATCGGTTCGGCGCCGTATCCGGTTCCGAACAGGAGCCCGTACTCGGCGAAGCCGTACCAGTCGGGTGGGTGGCCCAACCGCGCGACATAGTACGCCGTGATCACACCGACGGCCGTTGCGGCCAGCAGCGCAGGCGCCGATAGCCGCAGCGCCAGCCGCCTCGCGTGCCATCCGGGAGCGGCTTGCGAGCTCGTCGGATCCCGTGCCTGCCACACCATCAGCCCGTACGCCGGCAGCCAGATCGCGCTGCAATACACGGCGCTCTCGAATGACCAGAGGCTCCCGAGGAGCCAGGCGGCGCAGCCTGCGACCATGACGACGCCCGGACTCCGGCCCTGGCGTCGCCTCTGCGCCGCGAGCCGCAGGAGGCTCAGCAACACCAGGCACCAGACGAAGCGGATGGGCCCGCCCGAGGGTGTCACCAGCGGAGCGGGCCACCCGTCCAGCCCCGCAAAACCCGGAAGTACGAAGACGGCGGACACGGTGACGAGGAACGCGCAGAGCAGGTTCGCCGGGCCCCTGCCGAGCGACCTCAGGTGAAAGAAGAGCAAGCTTGCCGAGAAGAGGAGCAGCACGGCGCTGATCCGGAAGAAGCCGTCCCACACGCTCGTGGTCGGGGCGAGGGCCACGGTGAGCGTGCTCAGGAATCCGTACTGCGCAGGCACGTCCCACAGGAGCCAGCCTCCGTGGCGGACCAGCTCCGCTGGGCCGATGAAGAAGCCCCAATGGTAATCTGCCGTATGATTGAACAGGTAGTCGGCGCGAAAGCTGATGAATCCGAGAAGGCCAATCGCGATCGCGTTCGCGACGGATCTTCCCCAGGAACGGGCGCGGGGGGCGGGGATCGGTCGGGCGCGGAGACCCGCGATCACCAGCATGAGACAGATCGGAAGCGCCAGGATGTACGGCGTCCGGACGAGCGTCTGCAACGTGGCTTCCCCGAAGGACGGAAAGAAGCCGAGGCCGGCGGCGGCGTTCCACACGGTCGCGGTCAGAATCAGGTCGCAGAGCAGCAGGCCGAGGTGACGCACGGACGGCCGCGACGGCGAATCGGGACGGCGATCGGCGATGCGAACCACGGCGAGGTGGAGGACGCCGGTCAAGAGCGCGGCCCAGCGGGGAAGGGTCGCCATGAAGAGCCCCGACGCGGCGAGGGCGATCAGCCCGAGGCCGAGCTCCAGCGCGGCGGCGGCGCGCCCCGCCGCGCCCCCCGCCCAGGTGGCGATCGCGAGCCCGAGGAGCAGGGTCGGGTACAGCGTCCCGAGGAGGAGATACGAGGCCCACTCGGCACTCTCACCGCCGCCGGGGACGACCGCGCGGCCGAGGAGCAGGACGATCAGCGCCAGGCCAGCCGCGGCGAGCTGGCGGGGCGATTCCTCTGTCGCCCGGCTCGAGGACACGGGCGGTCCCTTACCATGATGTCGGGCGCGGACGTCCAGCCGCAAGACGGCCCCCGCGCGGCCCTCCCCGCGGGCCAACGCGTCGCCGCGATCCTCAGCCTCTGGCGTGACCCGGTTGCACCGCAGGTGCAACCTCCGCGCGCTGCGCTGGCTGCCGCGGTACATCCGGTGCTACTGGCTGGTCGTCGAGAGGGCTTTGTCCGTGGCCGTCCCAAACTTGTACGAAGTGCGCTTCAGCCCCGCGGAGCGACGTGCGAAGGACGCCGTCTGGCAGGTCCTGTGCGCGGACTTCTTCCAGCGTTACGTGGCGCCGGATGCCACCGTCGTCGACCTCGGGGCGGGCTTCTGCGAGTTCATCAACCACATCCAGGCCCGGGAGCGGTGGGCCGTCGAGGCGGACGAGCGGGTGCGGGGGCTCGTGGCTCCCGGCGTGCGCGTCCACTGCGGGCCGGCGCACGACCTCGGCTGGCTCGCGACGTCGAGCGTCGACGTGGTCTTCGCCAGCAACGTCTTCGAGCACTTCCCGAGCAAGGACCACGTGCTGGCCGCGCTCCGTGAGGGACATCGGGTGCTCCGCCCGGGCGGCCGTCTCCTCGTGCTGCAGCCGAACATCCGCTTCGCCTACCGCGAGTACTGGGATTTCTTCGACCACCACCTCCCGTTCAGCGACCGCGCGATGGTGGAGGCGTTGGAGATCACGGGCTTCCGGGTCGTCGAGGTCCGGCCGCGCTTCCTGCCCTACACGACGAAGGGCGCGCTCCCGAGCTGGCCGACGCTGGTCAAGCTGTACCTGCGGCTCCCTGTCCTGCATCGAGTGCTCGGAAAGCAGATGTTTCTGGTCGGGGTGCGGCCGTAGCCCCGGGCGATCGGCATTTTCGCGCTGGACCGGGGCGGGGAAGACGGTGCTTGAAGCGCGACGGGCGCCCCGGCCGTGTCGATCGCCGGGACGCCCGCCGCGTGAAACCTCGAGCTAGACGCTAGTCGCAGGTCCGGCTGCAGTGCCGGAAGACACGCTGGCCCCTGCGCGTCGCCTTGTTCTTGTTCTTGGTCGAATGCAGGACCGTGTTCTGCCGCTTCTGTGCGGTCTGCTCGCATTGCTCGCTGCAGGTCTGACCGGGCGCGGTCCCGCAGTCCTGCTGACACTGGTCGAGCATGCCCTGCGCGAGCGAGTCGCACTGCGAAGCGTCCGTTCCGTCGGCCGTGCACTGGTCCTTGGCGTCCTGCGCACGCTGCTCGCAGTCGACGTCGCAGCTGTCGGGCGGGGGCGGGCTGCACTGTGACGCCATGCAGGCCGTTCGGACGTCGTCGGCGGCCTTGCCGCATGCGTCGGCGGTACCGCCACGCTTGAGGCACTTGCGCTGCACGCGCGCGGCCCGGGCATCACAGAGCTGGCTGCACGAGGGCGGCGGCTCGCAGTGCAGCGTGACGCAGCCGTGGAACTCGTCCATCGCCTGCGACTTGCAGGTGTCCGTCGTCCCTCCGCCGGCGACGCAGCGCCCGAAGTCGGCGCGCGCGTGCAGCTCACAGAGGGCCGGGCAGGTGGGCGGCTCGGGGTTGCCGTCGCACTGGTCGGCCACGCAGTGGCGGGCGGCCTCGTCGGCCCGGGCCCCACATTCCGCCGGGTCGTTGCCTTCCGCGATGCAGTGCTGCTTCAGCTCGTCCGCGGCGCTCGCGCAACGCGTGGGACAGTCGGGCTCGGAAGTGCCGTTCCCGCAATGCATGACGCACGCGCCCTCGGCAGAATCGGCGGCGCTGCGGCAGGCGTCCTCGCTGCCCCCGGCGGCCACGCACGCCTCGAACTGCTGCTCGGCGTGGCCCTGGCAGTCGTCGCGGCAATCCGGGGCAGGTTCGGCGCAGTTCTCGTCGACGCAATGGGCGAGGAGCTGCTGCACGAGGGTGCTGCACGCGTCGGCGGGATGGCCCGCGGCGACGCACTGGTCGGCCGCGGCCTTCGCGCGCGCCGTGCAGCGGTCCTGGCAGGTCGGCTCGGGGGTGGTCTGGCAGTGCTCGCTGACGCAGTGGGAGCGGGCGTCGGCCGCCTGGTTGCCGCAGTCCGCTGCGGTCCCGCCGGCGCTCATACACTGGGCGAAGACGCCGCGGGCGAAGTCGGTGCAGCGGTCCTCGCACGTCTCGGGCGTCGGGTTGCAGAGCTCCTGGTTGCAGCGGTCGAGCGCGGACTGGTGAACCACGGAGCACTGGTCGGCGGTGTTGCCCTCGTCGAGGCAGTGCTGCTGAATGCCGTCCGCCAGCGCGGTACAGCGCGCGGCACAGGTCGGCGGCGCCTGGTTGGCGCAGTTCGCGGCCGCGCACTGGCGATAGCTCGCCTCGGCGGACGGGCCGCAGCTTTCGACGGTGCCGCCCTGCGCGCGGCAAGCCTGGAAGACCTGCTGCGCCTGGGCGCCGCACTGCTCGAGACATGGCGTGCCGCTGGTGGGCGGGGGGTCGGTAGGCGGAGGAGGCGGCGGTGGGGGGCAGCCGGCGGTGCACGCCAGATATTGCGCCTTGGCGGCTTGCTCGCATTGGTCGAGTGTTCCGCCGCCGGCGAGGCACGTATCGAACGCCGCCCTGGCGGCGGTCCCGCACTGCTGGCCGCAGGTCGGCGAGCCTGTGGGCGGGGGATCCTCAGCGCGGGCGAACGAGGCGCTCAGCGAGAGCGCGAACAGGGCGGCGGCGACGAGGCGGAACTGGCGCATGCGGGCCTCCATGGGGTCGGGTGAAGTGCGACGCGAAGCGAGCAATGGACGTGCCCGCGGCCCGCGGCCGCAGATCAACGCCGGCGGAGAAACCGCTGACGAGAGCGCCGCGGCGCCTGCCGCATCTCCCGATGACGAGCGTCATCGTTGTGCCACTCCGGCCAAGGGTGAACAGCGATGGGTGTGTTCAACGCGCGACGGGGACGATCGGCGGCTCGCGCCCTCCCACGTCCCGAGCGAGTGCGGTGGCGAGCGCCTCGCCTACTGTCCACGAGCCGAGCCGGTTCAAGTGCGTGTCCCGGATCGCGTTGTAGGTGAGTCGACCTCGCTCGGTCTCCCTCTGCAGCGGCGGCGTCAGGTCGACGAAGCGGATACCGGCACCGGTGGCGATCTCGCGCACGAACTCGAGGAGGTCCGATTGGACGACCGGCAGCGGCTTGCCCTCGATCGACGTCAGGTAGCCGTCGAGGACCCGGCGCTTGCAGGGCATGTACGCCAGCCACGCGCGCAGGCCGAGCTCCTTCGCCGCTTCGCCCCAACCCGCGATCGCGTCGACGACGAGAGACCTCGCCTCCGCAGGAAGGTCGCTGCGGCTCGGCACCACGTAGTCGACGGTCAGCGCCGTCCGTGTGGTGCCCGAGACGAAAATGGCCGGGGTCCAGTTCTTCAGCCGCTCCGTCGATTGCGCACCCGTGGGAGCGGCCGGGCGCTGGCCGGCGAGGAGCTGGTACGTTGCCTTCAGCAACGAGGACTGCCTCGGGAGGGTCTGCAAACGGGACGACGCCGGGGGGCCGGCGGCTTCCCCGCGCCGAGCCTGCTCGAGCGCGAGGTGTTCCAGCGCGATGTCGAGCACGTCGTTGCCTTCGAAGAAGACGAGGACCGCATCCGTGGTGCTCGGCGCCTTGCCGTACTCCTTCAGGTAGAAGGTCTGGGTCAGCGTCCCGGTGTAGCTGACACCGAGGTTCTTCACCCGAACCTTCAGCAGGCTGCCGAGGCGCGTCGTGAACAGATCCTCGTACGGAAGATAGCCGAGCTCCGTGAAGGAGTCGCCCACGACCACGACGTCCCAGTCCTTGAGATCCGGCGGGTTCCGGAAGCCCTGACGATCATAGGTGATCGTGACCACCGGCTCGTCGCGGTAGGCGTCCTCGATGCCGCCGTTGACGCGGTCGCACGTCTCGAGCACCTGCCCGCGCCAGTGGTCGGGGCCGGGCCGCCGGAAGAACGCGGGCCCGACCGGGACGACCGGTTGCCGGCAGAATACCGGGAGCGCGTTGAAGGCGCGCGCCTTGAAGTCGAAGTCGAAATCCGCGAGCCGGAAGCCGATCTCGAGCGCCAGGACCGTCAGCACGACGGTCAGCAGCGCGATCAGTGGACCCGGCAGCCTCATGTGTGTCTGGGGGCTGTCGTCGGTGCGGCCTACCCGGTCAAGAGCTCCGCGTAGCGCCGATACGTGGCGCGCCGAGCGAGCTTGCCGCTCGTCGTCTTCTCGACCCCGCCCGGAGGCACGAGGATCACGTGGCGCAGGCCGAGTCCCGTGGCGCGTGTCACCTCGGCTCGGATCGCCTCGCGCAACCGTTGGTGCGCCGTCTCGTCCGTCTCGCGCGTTTCGACGACGACCGCAACGTCCTCGGTCCCGCGCGTTTCGTTGAGGACGCCGAACGCGACCGCGCAGCCCTGGCGCACGCCGGGGATCCGATCGATCACGGCTTCCAGGTCGTGCGGTGCATACTTTTCACCACCGATGACGATCAGATCCTTCTCGCGCGAAATGAAGTACAAGCTTCCTTCGGCGGTGTAGCCACAGTCGCCGGTGTCGAGCCAGCCGTCGACCAGCACCCGGGCGGTTGCCGCCGGGTCGTTGTGATAGCGGGCGAGCAGCGAGTTGGTCCGCAGCCAGACGTTGCCGACGTGGCGGTCCAGGACCGGCCGTGCCTGTGCGTCCCGGATCTGCACCTCGGCGTGGGGCAGACAACGACCGATCGCGACCGATGCCAGCCCGCCGCCCGCGGTCGGACACGCCACGCCGGCGGTCGTCAGCACCTGGCGGTCGATCGTTTCGACGCGCGGTCGCTCGTCTACCGGCTGGGCCGTCGCGATCGTCACGTTCTCGGCAAGGCCCCACGCGGGAGTCATCGCCTCGGGTCGAAAGCCGTATGCCGCGAACCGCTCCGTGAAGGCGGAGAGGGTGCGTGCGAGCACCGGCTCGGCGGCGTTGATGGCGATCCGCCAGCTCGAGAGGTCGAGGTCGACGAGGTCGGAATCCGGGATGCGAGTGGCACACAGCGCATAGGCGAAGTTCGGTGCCCACGACACCGTGCCGGCGTAGTGGTGCACTGCCCACAGCCAGAGAGACGGCTCGCGCATGAAGTCCATCGTCGGAATGAGCACGGTGGGGCAGCCGGACAGGAGCGGGAGCAAGAAGGCGTCGATCAGCCCCATGTCGTGGTAGAGGGGTATCCAGTTGACGCTCACGTCGTGGGGAGTCAGCCCCAGCCCATCCCGCACGGCGCGGATGTTGTTGAGCATCGCGTCGTGCGACAAGAGCACACCCTTCTGGGCGCCGGTCGAGCCCGACGAGTACTGCACGGTGGTGATGTCGTCGGGGGATGCCGTCACCGCGGAAGGGAGCGCGCCCGTCGGAGCCACGTCTTCCGGCGTCAAGACAACCATGCGCTCGAGGTGCGGCGTCTCACTCCGGAGGACGTCGGCGACCTCGGCGTCGCAGTAGAGTGTCTGTGCTGCCGAATGGCGGAGAAGCGCGTCCACGTATGCCGCGTAGAGACGTCGATCGCCGAAACGGTTCGACGGTGGGGCGACGAGCCCGGGAATGCCGCCCGCGCGTATGGTACCCAGGTACGCGGCCACTAGCTCGGGGCTCGTGGGTAACACGAGGAGCGCGACCTGGCCGCGTCGAAATCCTCGAGCCATGAGCGCCGCCTGCACTTCCCCGGCCTGGCCCCACAGCGCCGAGACTGTCAGCCGCCTCTCGCTCCGATGTCGATCCACGAAGATGAGGCATTCGAAGGCGGGAAAACCCGTCGACAGCGTTGCGAGGGCGCCGGTGAGCGTCTCCGCTCGATCGAGCAATTCACGCGGAATGGGGCTCGGGTGGGGACGGGAGCGGGCCCTCCATTCCACACGCGCAAGCTAGGGCAGTTCCATGCCGGTGGCAAACGCAGCCGCGGTTCGTGCTCGACCTTGACGGCGTCCTCGGGGGCGGCCTATTACGACCATCTCCCCGCCGGGGATCGATGACGTCACCATTCACGCTCTGGCGCGATCCCGCCGCTCCCGACTGGCGCAACGCTTCGATCGAAGGCTGGCACTACACCTCGGCCGTGCGATCGGCGGAGGAACGCGCGGCAATATTCGCCCGGAGCTGGCAGCTCGTCGGACGGCAGGATCAGCTTTGCGAGCCCGGCGATTACCTGACCTGCACCGTTGCCGGCGAATCGGTGCTCGTCGTCCAGGATGGCGGAGACGCCTTGCACGCCTTCTACAACGTATGCCGGCACCGGGGCCGTGAGCTCGTCGATCCGTGGACCTGCGGCCGTACGCGTCAGCTGCAGTGCCGCTACCATGGCTGGGTGTACGGCCTCGACGGGCGTGTGCGTGCGGTGCCCGACGAATCGGCGTTTCCGGATCTGGAGGCTGGGACGCTCGGCCTCGCACCGTTGCAGGTGGACGTCTGGCACGGGCTGGTCTTCGTGAAAGTCGAGCCCGGCGGCGAGTCGTTGCGCGAACACTTCGACGAGCTCGAAGAGTGCCTTCCGCAGGCGTTCGAGCCGGCCGTGCTCGTCGCGGCGAAGACGTTACAGCTGAACGCCAACTGGAAGGTCGCGATCGAAGCCTTCATCGAGACGAACCATATTGCCTCTCTGCATCCGCGCGTCAGCAAGGGGCTCCGCTTCGACGAGACGGCGGTCGCGCACCTGCGACGTCATTCGCTGACCGTGCTCCCGACCAAGCTGGCCCACGACTGGGGGGCACGTCGGCGCGAGTCCTGGCGCGCCTGGATCACCGACCCCGCCACGTCGGAGATTCACTACAGCATCTTTCCGAACGTCACGGTGCATCTCTTCGTTTCGGGACTCACCTTCCTGTTCCGTTTCCTTCCTGACGGGAAGGACCCTGAGCTGACGAGGTTGGACGTCTGGACCTGGAAGCGGTTGCAGGAGGGCGAAACACCTCCGCCACCCATGTCCATGCCCGACGCCATGGGCGAGGTCTTTCGGCAGGACTACGAGAACATCCCGTTCGTCCAGCGGGGGGTCCGCTCCCGGGCCTTTCGCGGCCCGCTGCTGAACGTCTTCGAGAGCCGCATCGGGCACTTTCACGGCGTGGTCGACGGGTTCCTTCGTGCACGAGGCAACCAGCCTGACGCTCTTGACACCTCTTTCACTCGCACCTCATAGTATCGCGTTTTTCAGAGAACGACCGTGGAGGCGCGGTTCATGGGAGTGAACGAGAGCGGGCGCGATTTTGCGAAGCTCGCGGGGCGCATCATCGAATTCGTAAAGACGGAACTCGGGATCGACGACGAGGAAATCACCGTCGATACTCCGCTGGTCACCAACGGACTGGTGGACTCGGCGGGGCTGATGCGTCTCGCGGCCTTCGTCGAAAGGGAGACGGGCACCACGATTCCGGACAGGGATGTCAACGTCGGGCACTTCGACACCGTACGGCAGATACAAGCGTACCTGACGCGCCGCAGCGGCGGGTCGTGAGCTCGGAGAGCCTCTCGCCCACGCGCATCGGGCACCCGCCGCAGCCTGAGTGATCACGCTCGCCGGTCTCGTGGCCGCAGTTGTCTTGGCGCCTCTCTTCTGGCTGTGCGTCCCGGCAGCCTGGCGGCGCGAGACGCTCTCGATAGGAAGCCTCGTCGCGCTCGCCTGCTACGATGCGAGGCTTCCCGTGCTCCTCGTCGCGGTCACGATCGGGGTGTCCGCATCGGTCCACGTGGCGGGAACGCTCGGAGAGCGAGCTCGCCTCCTCTTCGTCGCCTTCTGCTTGCTGACGCTGCTGGCCCTCTTCGTCTGGAACAAGTCGGTCGGAGCCAGCTACATCGCGCTTCCAACGCAGTCGGGTCTGGTGTTCGTGGGCATCTCCTTCCTTGTGCTGAAAGCTGCCGCGGCACTGATCGAGACAGGCCGCGGAGGCGTCCGCTCTTTGACCTTTCGCGAGGTATTTGCGTGGCTGGTGTTTCTGCCTACCTATCCGAACGGCCCGATCGAGAACATCGATCACTTCCGCATGCAGTGGCCCCGCTTCGACCACCGTCGGATGTTCCGCGGACTCGAGCGGATTCTCTTCGGTCTCGTCAAATCGCTCGTGATCGCCCATTCTCTCGGAGAGTGGGTGGACCCGATCGCAGCGATGCCCGAGCACTATCGGTCGGGCATCCTGCTCCTCGGTTTCTATGCTTTGGCGTTGCGCTTCTATTTCGACCTGGCGGGTGCCAGCGACGTCGCGATCGGGCTCGGGGCGGTGTTCGGATACGATATCGAAGAGAACTTCGACCGCCCATTCGTTCGCAGGAACCTCGTGCAGCTTTGGCAGCACTGGCACATGACGTTGACCGGGTGGTTTCGAGTCTACGTATTCACGCCCGTCTCGCGGGGTCTCATGCGATGGCGATTCGGCCGGAATGACCGCCTCGCCATCGCCGTCGGCCAGCTGGTCACGATGACGTCGATCGGAATCTGGCACAACCTCACGTGGAACTTCTTCGTCTTCGGTCTGCTCCAGGGGATAGGCGTCATCTGGGTCGGCCTGTTGGCGCGGGGAGCAGGGCGGCGACTACCGGCGAGCATGGTGCGCTGGTGGCGAGAGACGGCGCCGGGGTACCTGCTCAGCACCGCGCTGACCCTGAGTTTCTTCGCGATTTCGTGTATTTTTCGTTGCCGGGGATTTGAAGCACGCGCTACGCTATCTGCGTGCGGCGTTCACAGCGTGAATTTCGACCTGACGAAGTCCATGCGGGAAGTGCAGGCGAGCAAGGAAAGCTGGAGCTGGTGAAGGACGCCGGATTCGAAGTGAGCGAGAGTCGGTTCTTCCCGGCGAGCGGACTCACCTTGGATCAGGCGCGACGCCAGAAGTCCACGATCTCCGTCGCGCTCATCGCCGCGCGCCGACGATCGGCGCCGCCGGCCAGCGAGTAACCGTTGGTCGCACGAGCGAGGGCATGCGGGCTCTGCTGAGGCGTCCCTCGTCTGCGTGGCATTGGACGCTGATATGGCTGCTGACCGTGCTCTTCGCGATGGGCTTCGACGCTGCGATCACGCATACCCGTTTTCTGTGGGGCGAACTCGGCTCCGAGAATACGCTCAGCCCGGCATTCGCCCAGATCGCGCAGACGTACAAGGTGGCGCGGACGTTGTTCCATGGACCTGGGCGCGAGGCGCAGTTTCACGTCACGCTGCTGGGAGACTCCGGGATCTGGTTCGCGGGACATCCGGCGTACGTCGAAGCCGCGGTTTCTCGGCTCGACCCGCTACTCGACGTCCGAGTGGACAATCTCGGTATATTCGGAGCACTCATCGGCGACCTGGAGGTCATATCGAGAAACGTCGATCGTCTCTCGCCGTCGCTCGTGATCGTGACGCTGCGCCCCTCGACGCTGGTTCCGGGCCGCTCCGGTGAATTCGGCAACATTCCCTCGCACCTGCTCGATACGGGATGGTGCGACGGACCGTTTCCACCGGCGACCTGGACGGAGCGCCTGGACCGGTGGGGCCGAACGGTATGGCCTCTGTATCGATTTCGCGAGTTCGCGCGCGGTGCCATCGAGGAACGTTTGTTTCCCGTGGCCGACGCGAGGCCGCCGCTGCCGGACCACTTCGCCTCCAGCCACGCCTTTTTCGAATACATGCACGGGGCGGATGGTGCGCCGATCGAGGCTGCTTACGAGGCGTGGCGGCGCCAGCCGACGTTCGAGACGTTCATCGAGTATCTGCGGGTGGCGCATTCCGGTTTCGTGGGCGGCGTCGTCGGCGTCCCGAGGGCCGGGGTGGAAGTGCAAGCCGGAAGCCCCGGCCTCGCCATTCTCGATCGCCTGCTCACCAGGCTTGCCGCCGGGCCCTGGGATTCTCTCATCCTGCTCATGCCCGAGAACCCCCTCCTCGATGGGGACACGAGCGGGCAGTATCATCAGCCGGCGATCGCGGAGCGGGGCGTCGAGTTGATCCGGAGCGCGGCGGCGTCTCACGGCGTGCGGGTGGTCGACGGACGCCGATGGATGCCCGCCGAGGCATTCCTCGATCTGGTGCATCTCTTCCCCGACATCAGTGGATTCCAGGAACCCCTGGCCAAGGAGATCATCGATGTCCTCAGACGACGAGTCGACGCCGACGCTGGCGGCGGTCGTCCTGCGCGCGCTGCTCTACGCGCTGGCGATCACGATCCTGGTGCTGTACGCGCCAGCGGAGAAGCATGTCTTCATCTATCAGGGGTTCTGAGCGCGGCGGTGCACCGGTAGTCGTCCGCCGCCGCTCAGCGCGCGGCGTCGCGGAGCACCAGACGCGCGACCCGCTCCGCCGTGCGGGCGAGAGCCGGTTCGCACTCCGCCCAGCGCGCCCGGTTCAGGTGGTGCTCGAGATGCCGACCGTGCCCTCGGGTGCGCTGCCGAGACCGCGAAGAGCGATGCCCCGCGCTCGACGGCCGTCAGGCGGCAGCTGCGACAGAGCATGACACGTTCCCGTCTGGCGCTCGTCGATTGACTTCGGCGCAAGGTCCGGGCGAGCTTACGCCGGGCGGTCGCATGGCGAGGGAGCACCTCGAGGTCCAGCTCGACTGGGACGTCTCCGAGTTGCGCGCGCGATGGGGACACCGCCCCGACGACGAGTACTTGATGCGGCAGCTCCTGGACGCGCCGGTGGAGGCAACCGCCGCGGGCGCCACCGGCCGCATCCTGGAGGTCGCGGCCGCAGAGGCGATTCATTCCTGCCGCCTGAGCCTGCGCGGCCTCGAGACCTTCGCGCTCGATCCCTCGCCGGCGATGCTCGAGCGCGCGCGCGACCGGATCGCGCAGTATCGTGCCGCCGTGACGCTCGTCCGCGGCATCGGGGAGACGTTGCCGTTCCACGATCACACCTTCGACCGGGTGCTGTGCGACTCGGCGATCGATCATTTCGCCGACCCGGAGCGGGGCATCCGCGAGATGGCCCGCGTCCTCAAGCCTGACGGCCGGCTGGTGCTCAGCATCGTCAACTACGGCGGTGCGACCGTGCGGGCGAGCCGATTGGTGTACGGGGCGGCGCGGCGGCTCGGTCGGGTGCCGGCGGAGGCGAGGTTCTTCTGGGACTCGCCGGTGCCGCTCGAGCACACTTTCGAGTGCACGTACCGGCTGCTCCTCGGGCTCTGCCGACGCCATCTCGATCTCGAACGGGTCTTCGGCGTGTCCGTGGGGTGGATGGCCCCGGGTTGGGGGGCCGTGCTCCGCCGGCTGTCCCCCATCGCCGCGGTCCACATCCTGCGCGCGCTGGATCGCCTGGCGCACCGCTGGCCCGCGATGGCCGACTACGTCGTCTCCGTATGGCGACCACCCGCAGAGCGCGGACGGGGGCTGGCGCTGACCGCGACGGTCCCCGAAGGTGGCCGGCAGGTCACGCGCGACGACCCCGTCTATGCGTCCCGCGCGCGCTCGGAGGCGGCGTACTGGGGCGGGCGCACCTTCAGCACCATGCTCGGCGCCGCCCTGCATGCGGATGATCGGTTCGCGAACCGCTTCCTCACCGGGAGTGCGGACCGATCCTGGCTGGAGGACGTCGCCGGGCGTGGCCCCTACCACCGGGCCGCGGCGCTCGGCTGCGAGCTGCGCGGCCATGAGATGGCCTGGCTACGCACGGGCGCCAGCCATCGCTTCGACGTCTACGAGCTGAGCGCCGGGGTGATCCGGACCGTCCGCGCCGATCTGGCGCGCTGGCGAGGGCCCCGGCGGGGCGTGGCGCGGTTCATCCGCACGGATCTGAATTTCGTTCGCCTGCCGGCTGGCCGCTACGACGTCATCTGGTCGAGCGGCTGCCTGCACCACCTCTTCAACCTGGAGCATCTCTTCGCCGAGATCGAGCGCGCGCTCACGGACGAGGGACTGTTCGCGCTCCACGACTACGTCGGGGAGCCGCGACTCCGGTGGGCGCCGGCGCGGCTCGAGCGCATCAACGCCGCGCTGCGGGACGTTCCCGTACAGTTCCGCAGGGGCGGCGCGGCGGCGGTCACCGCTCCGCGGCCGGGAGAGCTGAGCCCCTTCTGCGCGGTGCGCTCGGACGAGATCCTGCCCCTGGCCCGCGCTCGCTTCGAGGTCGTCCACCTGGCCTTCAGCGGCGCGTTGTTTCCGCTCCCGGTGTATCTCGACCTGCCGGCACTGGAGCAGGAGGCGCCCGAGATCCTGGCGGCGGTGCTGCGCGCCGAGGAGGAGGCGCTCAGCGATCCCACCGTGGCACCGTGTGCGGCCTATGCCGTCTTTCGCAAGCGCCGGTCACGCGGCGCCCCGGTGTGCGGCGGGTGAGCGGTCAGAGTCACTGATCGGTGACAGGCTGCAGCTGCGACTCGAGAAACGCGAATAGCAGCTGCGCCATCTTCTCGTTCCCCTGCTGGTTGAAATGGCAGTCGTCGAGAAGGTCGCTACGGTCGAAGGCCGACGAGGCGGCGCTGACGAAGGACACATGGAACTCGCGGGCGACGTCCTCGTTCACCTGGTTGTGCTCCGCCACCCCGCGAGCATACAGCGTCGGGTCCCCGAAGCTGAACCCACTTGGCAAGAAGACCTGCGGCACGATGACCACCCGATGCCCCTGCGCGAGGAGGAGGCGCACGAGGTTCCGCAGATGCGCCCGGTATATGTCCGGCCCGTTGTGCTCCAGAGCCGGCTTCTGGCCGGAGGGAGGACTCCACCGCTGCACGTAGTAGGCGATGTTGGCAAAGCGGCGTCTCTCGACTTCCCGCAACATCAGATAGCGGTAAACGACCGAGCGCGAGAGCCACCGGTTGGCTTCTGGCAGCGTGTTGGCATCATCGCGCCAGGGGCGCCGGTTGTTCGAGTAGTCCCGCGCGAGGTCGCCCGTGAGGCGCGGGGGGATGTCGTTGAGCCCGACGAAGAGCACGACGACGTCCGGCTCGAGCTCGTCGAGGAGCAGGATGTAGTGGAGGAAGTTCTCGACCACGCTGTAGCCGGGGACCCCGCCGTCAACGACGTCGTACCCCTGGCCGTGCGCGGCACGGAGCTTCTGCTCCAGGCGGTAGACCCAGGTGTCCTCCTCGCGTGCGATGCCTTCACCGAACGTCGTGCTGCCGCCGAGCACGAGCGCCCGCCAGCTCACCTGGGCGCGCGCGCGGATCGGTTCCTTTCGCCGGATGAGGTAGTGCGCGTCGAACTGACGCTCGCCCATGTAGGCCGCGTCCGGATTGAGGACGAAATTGAGATAATGGTGGCTGCGGAAGTTCGCCGAGCTGCCCGGCGCACCACCCTCCGAGCCGATGTGGAACACCTGTTCGTAGAGCTGCCGCACGGGCAGCTGAGTCGCAGTGAGACGGTCGGCGAGGAGCGCACCGCCCACGGACTCGAGGAGCACCACGGTGTACCCGAGCGAGAGGAGCGTGAGCGCGATGCGCCGCAGTGCCGGCGGGTGGACGAGCAAGCGTTCGACCAGCAGCATGGCCAGCAAGAGGCCGGCCGTTGCCGTGATGAAGGGGAGACCCACTGAAACCGCAAGCGGCAGCCTCGGCCTCTGGTAGGTCACCTCGTAGGCTCGCCCGTTGGTGTTCGGGTCGGAGCGGTCCGAGGTGAGGAAGGACGCGGTCCAGCGCCGCCCCGCGTCTTCGGGTGAGGCTCCCGCTTCCTTGACCATGGCCGGGTCCAGCTTCTTGCCATCCTCGTAGACCGTCAGCGGCGGCGGATTCTCCGGGCTCCAGCGCCACCAGCGCGGCAACTCCACCGTCGCGCCGTGGCTACCGATGTAGTCGGTCGTCGCGAACGGCGCCCGCAGCACGAGTCGCGACTCGCGCTCGGACCCCGGCGGCAACAGCCAGAGGGCCAGCGCGCCGGCGAGCACGACGCCGGCAAGGACACCCGCCACGCCGGGCGGACTCCACCGAGAGCTGGCGCCCGCGCCATCCACGCGCAATGGGGACGTGATGTCTTGCGGTCCCCGGCTCGTACGACCCAGCATCGTGCGCCGCTTACGACGCGGGCAACGAGGGCGTCAAGGAGCGGCTCGCACCGCGCGGCTCGATCACGCCCCGACCAGCAGCCGCAGGTAGCCGAGGGCGCTCCGCACGTCCAATACGACGAAGACCACGAAGAGCGCGAAGACATTGAACGTGAGCGCCGTGCTGATGGCGTGGGCGACGAGACTTTGTCGCCACCAGCGGACGACGACCTGGGGAAGGCGCCGGCCGACGCGTT
>Ga0070699_100001212_pt1 | contig 23842 bp, 17 predicted proteins | sample KBSK1503metaG_FD_65473 | JGI IMG/M metagenome (GOLD analysis project Ga0070699, IMG submission 65473) | Corn, switchgrass and miscanthus rhizosphere microbial communities from Kellogg Biological Station, Michigan, USA - KBS K1-50-3 metaG | ecosystem: Host-associated > Plants > Roots >...
GATGCTCACGCGGAACGCGAAGTCGACGAACGTCTCGTACAAGCAGCCGATCAGGTAATGGACAAAGTTGCAGCGGCGCAAACTGTCGAACTGCGACTCGATAATGCCAGAACCAAACTCGAAGGCTTTGTAAAGGACCAGGTAACGCGCGCCGAACTACCGATACGAGATGGACGCGCTGCCACCGCTTACGAAAATGAATTCCGCGAGACACTCGCAGCCGCCAGGAATGAAGCCAAATTACCTATTGACAGCCACCCGCCGCACGAAGCAACACAACTATTGCAATCGTTAGACGAAAGAACTACAACCATAGCCCAACTCGTCGAACAGGCAGAGACGCAGCAGCTCACCTCAATTCAACAAGACATCGTCATCGAAGGGCATGACGCCGCCACCATCCACGCGAAGGACGTCCAACAAGAATCCCTTTATCTCTCTCTCGAAGAACGAGAGGCAGCCCAGCAACAAACCCTGAGCGCGCTTACCGGCCGCGAAGCTGCGCAATATAACGACCTTCGCAGCAACGTCGAGAGACTCGAATCGAAGTTCGAACAGTCCTTTACCGCCATCGACGATAAAGCCCACGAACTTTCAAGCACTCGCGCCGAGTTCCGTGTCGAAAAGGAACTCACCCAATTCCGCGAGCTTTCGCAACCAGCAGCTGCCGCAATCAACAATTACCTGAAAGACACCGTTCGAGAAGAAGGCTTCAAAGCCCTGCTGGAACCATTGCGCCACGACGATCACGTCGAACGCATTACACAGGCGATCATAGAAAGCGCAGCGGCAAACAACATCTCACTCGACCAAACATCGGAAGGACTCGCCCAGATAAACGAGATCGCCAGCAACCTGTTCGATTCGCTTTCGCTCGGTCTGGAACACGCGAACCAGCAGTACGCGCAGACGCAGGAATTCACCCACCAGCTCCACACCTCCGCACACTTGATGGATCAGTCGCTCGCGCAAACACAGGCGAGCGCATCCCTTGCGGGACATTCTCCCAACGGAGATAACCATGACCAGATCGCGCTACTCGACAAGCACCACGATCGACAGGACACACTATTGAGAGATCAGCTCGGACAAGGCAGCCAGTTCGAAAGACAACCTTTGGCACAAACGATCAGCGAAACCCCGGCACTCAGCAACGCAGGCCACGAAAACATCCTCGGCGGCCCATCCGGCCAGGAGATCGCGCAAACAATGGAACAAGCCGAAGCTGTCCTCGCGCTCTAAACCAAGCACTTGAACAGAACCGTCACGAGTCAACGTACTCCTTTATCAGGTTTCCACAGATCATCCAGCGACTGTACGTTCTTTTCCTCTCCTGATAGAGGGCTTCGACATCTTGATTGTGAGGATTTATTCCGCGTTGGTTGGCGTAAAAGCGAAGTCTCGCCTTAGAGCTTGCCTCACATCAGGCCATTCATGCTCGCGTCTGCCGACGTGTTATTATCCTTTAGCCGCAGCTAACATTTAGCCTCGATGGTCAGCCAGGTTCCCGTAGCAGCCCGTTGTCCGACCGATGCGGTACTTACCAGCGCCGCCAAGATGACCAATTATGTGGCTGGTAAACCGGCCTCAGTTAGTTGTCGCCACATCCCAATTGAGAGGATCTTATGAGCTTTTCAGACTTACTTACCCCCAGGCCGGAAGTTCTGTCTGATGATGGAATTGCTGGCATCATCGATCTGGCAAATCTTTCTACGACTCGGAAACGGCGCGTTCCGCTTGAAGCGCGCCCCGACGATTTCTTTTCCCTGACCTATCCAACGGCTGACATTAAACGCGTGGTGGAGCGCATCGGTGCTCGTTTTGCGGGTGATGAAAGCGTTCCCGGACTGTTTCTCTTTGAGGGACTAAAGGGCAGTGGCAAATCACACTTGCTCTTGCTCGCCTATCACCTCTTCGCGAATCCTGAGCCTGCTGGACAGTGGCTGGCGCGCCATAAATTGACCTGCGGTTTGCCCTCGGACGCTCAGGTAATCATCAACAAGTTTACGGACTTGCCCCTGACTTCTATTTGGGACTTCATCTTTGAACAAGTAAAGAAAAGGCGACCAGAACGAACAACAATCCAGCCGAGTTTGGCGGAGGTTCAAGAAGCACTTGCTGGTCGCCGGCTCATCTTAATCTTTGACGAGCTAGAACAAGGCATCAACGTAATTTCCGATCCTGCATTGAGGCAGCAAAACCTCGCGTTCTTGCAGATGCTTTCCGAATGGGGCAACCGTTCAGATCAGATCACTCTTCTGGCAAGCATCTACAGCGATCGTGAAGAACCAGGTAGCACCCTGCTACGGGTACCCGCTGTTAGGGTTCATTTTTCGCACGACCAGGATCGAGCACGCGTCGCGCAACACAGACTCTTCGCTGATTATGAGAATTTTGACCGCAACCGAGCCGCTCCAATTGTAGATAGCTACTTAGCCCTCTGGGGGCGCCACACAACAATCCAGGATTCCGAACAACTACGAGCCGGAACGCTTGAGTCGTTTCCCTTCAGCCCCGATCTGCTCGACGTTCTATTACGGCGCGTACCGGCGCGCGGTGGCTTTCAGAATTTGCGCGGCACGCTTGGGTTCCTCGCACAGCTTGTAAAACTTCACTACCAAAGTGTTGACCTGCTAACGCCCGCACATGCGAGTCTTACGGACCAAGGCATACGCACCCTACTGGGCGATCTCGACGTAAGTCGTGATCTCATTAGGAGGGCTTGCGGCAACCTGGAAGAACTGAAGGCTGCACCTCTCGCTACAGACGTTTCCTCGGCAGTCATGCTTTACACGCTCACGGGTGTTGGGCCAACGACAGGGGCAACAATGGAAGAACTGGTGCGCTCAGTTCTTCGACCTGGCATCGACATTAACGGGTTGCAGCAGACGGTCGAGACCTTCCGCAAGTACGCCGCGTACTTCCACGCTCAGGAGAATCGGTACTTCTTCGATCCGGAAGAAAATGCGGATGCGAAGGTGGAGTACCAGTCGCTGTTGGTCGATGATGCACTTGCCCGCGAGAAGCTGTACGCCATTTGGAAAGAGGACGTGTTTCGTGAAACAGGCGCGGCCGCCATCTTCAAAGATGTCGATAGCACGAAAGAGGCGTGTGAAGCACTGGAGAAAGATCGATTGCGATATGTTCTCGCGCCGCGCAGACTAAAACCGGAAGAGCGCCACGGTCTTTACCATGGGCTTTCGGTTCGGAACCAAGTGATTCTACTGGAACCACGCGACGGGACTTTTAATCTCGAAACAAATGCGGATCTGCTCAAGTGGTCCAAACGATTGATTACAGCGCAGAGGCTGATACTTGCAACGCAGGACACCGGAAGACGCTCGCAATACGAGCGTATCGGGAAGGAAGACAAGCAGCACATCGCTAATGCAATTCGCCGTGCAGGATTAGCTTATGTGCAATTCGAGACCTTTGGCGCAAGGCCGGAAGATGACCGCGTGGATGAGCTGTCTCTAGGAAATGCCAACTCGCGAGAGGATGTGCTTCGAGAGATTAGGGAAAACGTTTACCCGGTCCAATGGATTGAAGAACATCTGGGCAAACGGCTTGAACAATTAAAAGGCCGAACTGTTGCCGACATTGACCGCGAGTATCGCAACACGCTTGGTTTTCCCGTACCAACGCTTCACGACTCAATCGGTCGCGCGATCCGTCTGTTGTGCAAGGGAAGCAAGATCGGTGTTCGGCATCCACGGGGCAACTTTTGTGACGAAGATCCGCAGCTCAACGAGAGCGAGTTAGCCGTTGCGATCGTTGACGATCCTTTTGCCACGTCTGCGAGTACGACAGCGCAACAAGCGGTGCCGCAGCCACTCCCAATCGGTCAAACTCCGGGCTCGGTCCAGCCACCCCTAGTGCCGACCGGTGCTTTGGAGACGGCAGCAAGGCGCGAAGAGATTCGTGTCTTACCTCAGCTTAGCGCCGGATCGTTGCGTCAGGAGATAGCCTCAAAGCTCCAGGCTACAACTGACGCTAGGATTCTCCGTGTCGAATTCACCATCTTCTTGGATCAAAAGGCGGGTGACCTAAGTTCGTATCCCGCACCGCTTCGCGGCAACATGACCGGACCCGGAGCAATCGCGGTTGAGGTAAGGTTGACGAAGGAAGGTGAGTTCACTAAGGGCCAAATTGAACAAATGGCCGAATCCTTGCCGGCGATTATCGGTGCTGAGTACACCGCGCGTTTGGAAGTGCTCGCCCAGCGGGACCAACCCTTAGAAGCACAACATGCCTAGGCTTACTCGCGACGCGTTCGACAGCCTGACCGCATCAGGCTCGCGCCTCCCGTGGCTGCGCCGGTGGCTTATGGGTCAGGTCTGGACTAGCGAGCGCTACACCGCAATGACACCGGTCGAGTTTCTGGAAGACGGAGAGAGAAAGGTCAACGATCTTGAAGAGGTAATCGCTGCGGGCGCAACGCGTGTTTACGACGAATTTCTTGGCAGCGTACCAGTTACGCGGGATGTTCGAGCCTTTCTTAACGAGCACAGGCCATGCGCGCTGGTTGTCTTTGACGGGCTTTCATTGCGTGAAGTTCCGCTGCTTTTGCAACTTGCCGAAAAGTCACGATTCTCATTGACCAGCGAAGTTGATTTCTCATTCGCAGCCGTGCCGAGCGAAACGGTTGATTTCGTTGAGCAGCGTCTTGGTCTTGGCCGCGTCGCGCCCTCGCAATTGCCGGGTCGCCAAGCACTCAAGCAACAAGGCACCGCAGCCTACTACTACGATAGTCCGGCGCGCGTTCACCGACTCGACGAACAGGCAGAGGCCTTATTGTTATGGTCATCATTTCCAGATCAGACGTACAGTGATTCCGGCGCGCGCTTCTCGCAGCACTTCGCTCAGATGCACACGTTTCTCGAAACTGCGTGGATGAACACCGTGCAGCGGATTCCTGCCGGACGCAAGGTTCTTATCACGAGCGATCACGGTTATGTCTACTTCGGTGCGGGAATGAGCTTCTCCCGCACCAATGCTGCGCTGCGACCACTGAACGCATATGTTGGTGGCGAGCGCTTCCGGCGCACGTCTGAATCAGAAGGTGTTCCTCAGCATTCGGATCTACTTCTGGTGCCGAATCGCAATGTGGCAATGATCCGGGGACGCGTGCAGACGCATCCGCCAGGGCCTGCCAGCGCGAGGCTTTACAAACACGGGGGCCTCTCGCTGATGGAGATGCTAACGCCGTGGATCGAACTTAGTACTTGATTATTTAACTTCGAATGAAACGCGCGATAGAAGAATACTTTCCTATAGTCGACATCAACCGCCTTGCGGTGCCGGAGCGGAACGCTTTCAAACCGATCTATCAAATGCACAAATGGTTTGCGCGGCGCGCCTCCTGTGTGTTTCGCGCCATTTTGCTGGGCTGTCTAAAACGAGCGGGCACCGACATCATGGCCGAGTTCTACGATGACCACACCCACGATCCAGATACCGAAAGCAAGGTCGTTCTCGATCCCTTTATGGGTGGCGGTACAACCGTCGTAGAGGCGTTGCGGCTGGGTTGCAAAGTCATCGGCCTTGATCTCAATCCTGTTGCCTGGTTCATCGTCAAAACCGAAGTTGAACCTGTGGATATCGAGCAATTGAAGGAGGCTTTCGATCGGTTGGCGAACCGCCGCGTTGAGTGGAGCGGTAAGTCAGTGCGCGAGACTCTGCTGGATCAATATAAGACGGAGTGTCCCTGCTGCCGTACTGAGGGAGAGAACGCTGACATCATTTATACCTTCTGGGCGAAATCGGCCATTTGTCACAGTGCGACATGCCCGGCTCGCTCGGGCGAAGATGGGCCTGAGGTGCCTCTCTTTTCGAGTTACATTATTGCCCAGAAGAAGCCCTCAATTCGGTTTTATCGCGACATCCAATGTCGAAACTGCTCGAAAACCTTTGATTGGGAGATTGAGCCGGCCGCGCTCATCGCAAACCCTGGTTTAATTGTGGAAGATGCGCGAACCGCAGCTGGAGAGTTACGCGGCAACGTGCGTTGGGCTTATAGCTCGGGTAAAACAGTAGTCTGCCCTTGGTGCGCTCAAGAAGGCACACCAATGGCGGCACTAACTGGAGAGAGTCGGACAAAGCAGAGCAGGAAGAAGGAGCGCAAGAAAGTTCCCCTTACTGTTTTGCTCTGCCCCCACTGTGAGTCAGTCTGGCAATGGCGCGGTGAATTGCCTGATGAAGTCGGATGCCCGGCTTGCCGCAAAGTTTACGATCCGCACAAAGGCACTCTCGCGGACGCATACGACTTCGTCTGCTCATGCGGCACCCGCGAAGCAATACTCGATTCTTTACGACGCTTACCATCGGATGAACGGCTTCGATTCAAGCCATACGCTCTTCAAGGTTATTGCCGTCAATGTGCGGGAAAAGAGGAAGATAGCGATGCGCAGGCATCGTTTGACGGGCACCCTCGGAGAAATGCAAATCTTCGAAAAGGGAATCACGACTGTCTTCTGAGCAAGAACAATGGAAAGTTCTTCAAACGGATCGAGCCGGCGGATCTTGCGCGCTATCAGGAGGCCTGCGAAATGTGGAGGCGTTACGAAGGTACTCTACCATACCCAAAGCAGGAAATTCCTTTCGGGTACCAGACAGTTAAAGGAAATGATTTGCCAGGTCACGGTTTTGTTTACTGGCATCAGCTATTCAATCACCGAGAGCTTCTGTGCCTCGCTACATTGCTTCAGGCGATCGACCGAGAAGATGACGTGGCACTGAATGAGATGCTTCTAAGCGGGTTTTATCAGCTCATCCGCAACCAATGCCTGCTCTGCTTTTATAACGCGCAAGCGGATAAATTGGAGCCCGCACTCTCGCGGAAAGATTTCGCTCCACCAAAGATGCCTTTGGAGAACTCAGTATGGGGCACCACCTATGGTAGGGGAACCTTTGCCAGCGTTATCAACAAGATTGTCGCTGGCAAAGCATTCTGTTGGCAGCCAGCGGATCGGCGTTTTGTTGGAATTGGACCAGACGGAAAAGCCGTTCTGGAAGACATTCCGCGCGATGAAGTGATTATCGGCACGCCAGCGAATGTTAGATTGGAGGCCATCAGTGCCACGCATCTTGGCGCAATTGTCTCCGAGGCCAAAGTGGACCTCGTTGTGACAGACCCGCCTTACGCAGACAACGTCAACTACTCGGAGGTTTCTGACTTCTTCTATGTCTGGTTGCGCCTTCTGCTTGCGGATCGGTATGCGACCTTTGCTCCTGAGCATACGCCAAAGGCTGAAGAGATCATCGCTCAGGAAACGCGCGGTCGTTCAATGGACGACTTCGAGCGAGGATTAACGGACGTCTTCAAAGAGTCGGGGAAAGTTTTGGCGGATGACGGGCTACTCATCTTTACGTTTCATCACGAGAAGAATGACGCTTGGGAAACCGTTCTGGAGTCTGTAATGAATGCGGGCTTCATGGTTGAGGCTGCCTACCCGTATGAGTCTGATGCCCGCAAGAGCGGTTCAATGGGAGCGCAGAAGATAGCGTACGACATCATACACGTTTGTAAGAGGCGCGATGAGCAAGCAGCGATCGAGCGGCGCTCCTGGGCCGGAATCCGGCAAGAGATTCGACGCCTAGCTCGCGGGGAAATTCGGGCGATTGAAGCTGGTCGCTATGGAAACGACCCACTTTCGCCTGCTGACGTGAATATCGTATTAATTGGCAAATGCTTGGAACTCTACAGTCGTCACTACGGTGCAGTCGTTGATCACCAAGGTCGCAACGTCGAATTGCACGAAGCGCTAAAAGAGATTCGCAACATGGTTGATGATCTCGTCTCAAAAGAACATCCGTTGCCCACCGAGCTAGAAGATATCGATGCCGAAAGTCGGATCTATCTGCTGGCCCTGTGCGGTGCGTCGCGCGAGATCAAGAGTGATGACGTACACAAAGCGACGCGCGGCGTTCTTGAGCCTGAGGATCTGCTCAAAGCGGGCCTGATCATCAAAGGACGCGCCAAACGCGGTCGCACTTACGAAGTGAAGCAGCCCGGACAACGCTTTCGCGAATTAAAGGAGAAGTTTGAGCACTACGGCGCGTCAACGCAACCAAGTCTTTATGAGGACGCGGTGACTAACGGCAACATCGCGTTCATTGACTACGTGCATTTTCTGATGGGGCTTGCCGAAACCGGCGAGGACCTGCGACCGTGGATGGAGCGTTTTCGGGGGATGACGCCGCAAATCCGAGCGGCTTGCGAGTATATGCTAGGCCGCAATCCAACACTTGAGCCTGCGATCAGGAAGATCCTTGGCTGGCTCGATCCGGGGTCGCTCTTTCGCCCAAGCTCTGGGCATGAAGCAGAGGCGCACTGATGCCTGCATATCAACTCATTGAACGCGCGATGCTCGCCCCTTATCGAGCTAACGGAGTTGAGCCGTACCAGAACGAGATCGGTATTCTTGATCTGCTGCGCGATCTTACGGATGAAGATTTTCCTTATCCACAGTTCTATGAGCTGCGTGTTGTTGGCTTGGAAGAAGTACTCTATGCCGCACGACCGGACGAAGCGCCGCTGGCCATGGAGATTAGGCGTCGTCTTAAGGCAGCTGCCTCTGATTTTGAGCGCAGGATGGTTTCTGTCCAGGTTGTCTTTCAGGAACCGCTCATGCATGGCGACAGATTATGGGCTGAGTACAGAGGCCAGCGCTTACCAGTTGGGCACATCTTTGGCTCGCCGACGCTCGAATCTGACGCACAGGGAAACAGGTTCTGCCGGGCACATTACGCTTTGACATAAAGATGGCTACTGCAACAATCCAAACTAATCAACGAGTCCATGTCCACGGGCGCGAAGAACTTGGCATCGGCGAAGTGCTGCGCGTGATTCTGTCGGGCGAAGTCTCGCAGGCCGATGTCGCATTTGAGACAACTGACGGCCGGCGGTTGGAGACTTTTCCGGTAACCCGTCTTAGGCCAGCGCCGGATCTGCTCGAACGGCTTCTCGCCAGCGATTATGATCCGCCGCTAAATTTTCTACTTAAGCAACTCGCTTATCAATTTCCGATAGCAAACAGCGGAGGTGAGCTATCGAATAGCCGCACGGACCTGCTGCCGCATCAGATTCTTCTCACGCACGATGTTGTCGCTTCCCAACGAAGGCGATTACTGATCGCGGATGAGGTGGGCCTCGGAAAGACAATCGAGAGCGGGATGATCATTCGTGAGCTTGCGACGCGTGGGGAAGCCAATCGCATTTTGATCATTTGTCCGGCTGGCCTGACGCATAACTGGAGGGATGAACTGCGTGATTGTTTCCGGCTGCGCTTCGAAGTGCACGGCGAGGACTTTGTTGATCGTGGTCCGGAAGGTTGGGAACATCATGATCGAGTAATCGCTTCGATTGACACACTCAAGAGACCTCAACGAATGGAGCGGCTGTTGGGCGGTCCACGCTGGGATCTAATCGTCTTCGACGAGGCGCATCACCTGAGTCGCACGCGTACGGGCAACCGCACTCATGCTACACAAAACTACCGATTAGCCGATGCGCTGCGCGGACATACACGCGACATGTTGTTTCTCTCGGCGACACCACATCAGGGCAACGCTTATCAGTTCTGGTCATTGGTTCAAATTTTGGACGATCAACTGTTCGACACCCCTGAAGCTATGCTCGAACATCGCGGGTTGCTCAATCGCGTGATGTTCCGTCGCACAAAGCGTGAGGTGACCGACGCTGAAGGGAACCCGATTTTCATGCGCCGCCAAGTCCACACGCAGAGCTTTCCGCTTGCGGCGCGCGAGCGGGCGTTTTATGACCGACTTACAGAATATCTCAAGGAAGGCTATAGCGCTGCGGGGATCAATCAGCAAAAAACAACTAGTCAGCAACGAGCTATCGGTTTCGTAATGGCCACGTTTCAGAAGATCATGGCGAGTAGTCCCCGCGCAATTCGCCAAGCACTCAGGCGTAGGTTACTGGCACTTCTAGCACGACAACAGATGGCACTGGAATCCCGATACGCGGGCCGGGTCGCACCTGTCGAAGCCGCAAGCCAGATCGTCAGAATTCAAGAAGAGATGCGGCATTTGGCCCAGGAGATTATGAATCTTCAACACAGCGCGGGAGACCGAGCTGAGGCTGACACATTCATCGCTCAACTCAAACAACGCCTAGCGCGCAAAATGAGTGAAGAAACAACTTCATGGGCGCTCGACGGCGATGAAGTCGACGAAGAAGCGATTTACGCTGATGCGGATATCCCTGACGAATTAGGCAAAGTACGGGAGCTAATCCGGTTAGTTCCTGAAGGCACCGATCGAAAGTTTGACACATTGATTCGCGCCATTGAACAGATTCGACGGCAAACTCCAAATGAGAAGTTCATCATTTTCACGCAGTATCGCGAGACACTTGAGTTCTTACGCGAAGAGTTAGGCCGGCTCTATCGAATGGAAAAAATTGCCATCGTGAAAGGCGGGCCGCTCGAAGATAAGATCGCCGCCGTGGAAGAGTTTTGGAAAGCGGACGGTGCCCAGTTTCTCATTAGCACATCAGCGGGAGGTGAAGGGATCAACCTTCAGGTTTGTCATATCTTATTCAATTACGACTTGCCGTGGAATCCGATGGCCGTTGAACAGCGGATCGGACGTATTCACCGCTACGGCCAGAGCGATACAGCTCAAGTTTACAGTCTAGTGGCTGAGGATACGGTGGAACAGCGCATCTATGCTTTGCTTGAAGAAAAGCTGCTCGATATCGCAAAGACGATCGGTAGAGTGGATTCGGTTACTGGCCAAGTCGTCGAAGATTTTCGTTCAGAGATACTCGGTTTTCTGGGTTCTTCTCCAAACTATCAAGAGCTTTACAAGAAAGCGCTGTTTGATCGCGACTATCAACGTACGGCACAAGAGATCGAGGAAGCTATCGAAAAGGCGCGGCTTGCTTCCGAGGCATTGCGCGAGCTGACCCAGGATCTCAATGCATTCAACGTTGAACAATATCGCGAACTCCAAGGCGAATTCACATTGGCAGATCTTCACATGTTTATCGAAAAGGCAATCCCGATGTTAGGCGGGGCGATTCTGCCTAATGGGGACTTCCTAAGGATTGAGTCACCTGATGTTCTAAAGAGCTATCCAAACATTGCCGCTTCGTATAGAGACTGCACGTTTGATCGCAAGCTGGCTATGCGAAGCCGTGGTGCGCAACTTCTGGGTTTAGGACATCCTCTTGTTGATGCGGTAATTACGCATTTGCAGAGTGCCCATACCAAGGGAGAGATCACTACTTTAGCCCGTGAAGATAGACAGCTCTTCAGAGTGTCGGTGAGATTACTACTGCACCTTAACCTTGAGGATGGTCGAACGGAGAAACTCTACAAGAATTATCTGGTTGATACTGACCAATCGTGGACCGAGACTGACTCGCGCTTCGATCTAGGATTTCTTTCCAACGTAAACGGCTATCAACGTTCCACGAGTCTTTCGATGTCACAGAATGCCGAGAGCTTCGCTGATACGCTAAAGCAGATTCGGACGAATGCTGAAGCCGAAACCCGGTCGAAGAGCGAGAAGCTAACCTCCCTGCGCGTGCGAGAGATTGGGTATGCCGTCGTGAGTTCGGCTTAAGGAACTTTAATTATGCTCTGGCAGACTCGAACTCGAAATTACGGATTCGAAATACTCGAGAATCCGATGGTAGCAAATCAATCAGATGTTCATGGCAGGTAAGAAACAGAATCTGTTGGCCTTGCCGTGAGCATTCGGCGAGAACTTCAAAAGTTTTTGCCATACGTTCAGGGTCGAAGTTTACGGTTACATCGTCCATTAACAGTGGCAATTCCACATTCTGTTGTTTTTGATAATGTTGAACGTAACCAAGGCGGATACACAAAAAGAGCTGCTCCAGCGTGCCACGACTCAGACCGTTTAAGGACAGAGCAGGCCCGCTTTGTGGAAGGATTGTCAGTTCCGCCTCGGTGGAATCAAGCGGAATGAAGATGCGCTCATAACCACCACCGGTTACGAGGCGGAACAAACGACTGGCTTCATCCAAAGCCGGAGACTGATTTTCCCGTTCGAATTTCTCACGAGTACGCTCCAAGAGCTCAAGCGCAGTGGCTAATTCCAACCACTCCTCAATGCCTTTTCGAATCTCCGCGCCGAGCTCTTCAGCCTCTAACTGGAGTCGTGCTACCTCATCTGAGTTTAGCTGGTTGTCGATATCGATTTCCAAAGCTGTTTTATCTCTAAGAGTGTCGTCACGTTCGGTGGTTAGCGTTCGGTGCTCATTTTCTCGTTGAAATTTGGCAGTTTCCCAGTCCGGTCGGGCTCCCGAGTCCCATGCCTCTCGAAGTTCGTCGGGCAAAGTTTTTCCGAAAATGGTCGCCAGGGCTGTATCCTTTTGATTGACAGTGTGATCCAGCTCCCAATATTTCTTCGCCCTGTCCCTCAGGTCAAAGAAGTCAAGCTCGTCACGTACTCCCATCTGTTCTGCGAGCACCCTCATTTTTCGTCGTGCGGCCTTGGCGGTGCTTATTGCGGCCCGAAGAGTGTTCTTAGCCGCTTGCCGCTCGCCAACCAATCTCTGTTTTTCCCGGAATTGCGTACCCTGTTCGTCGATCTGCTCGCCAAGTCGTTGGAACTGGGCCAATATTTTAGAGTGATTGTCGACCGCGGATATGTTCGCTTGTTCGAGGCATTGTGCCAATTCTTGTATGTAACTTTCGGCTTCATTCTCTCGTTCTTTGGCCACGGCGGAATGGTCGTCGAAATCTTTCAAACTACGGCGCGCTTCTTTGACCTTGGAAAAAAGTGCAATGGCGGTCTCGCTTTGAATCGTTTGTGGTAAGCGTCGAACGCGAAGAAAATCAATCCATTCTTCGCGCGCGTTTGAATAAACTCGCCGAGCCTCATCGAACTCATCTTTGGCTATATGAAATTCGTTGTACTTTGCATGCCTACGGTCGCGGAGTTCGTGATATATGTTTAGTCGATCCTTTGCATCAGCCGACCTTCGCTCTTCAGCCGCAATGCGAGATTCCCAGGCCGTTAACTCATTTTCGCTGACCGGCCAGGAGACCCCAGCATCCGTTGCTCGAACGCGCCAGTGCCTTTCATGATCTTCAACTTCCTTTAGAGCTGCGGCACAGCGCTCTTGCGCGTCCTTTAATTCTGGTGGAGATGCCTGCCTACTTTGATTCTTTATCTCCCGTGATCGTACTAGAACAGCAAGGCCTACAAGCACCAGGGCGAATGCCGCGCTCATCACGCCGGCGAGCTGCTGTCCTTTGTAGAAAAAGGCTAGCGTAGCGACTACCAATCCTATGGCACCCGCGACCAGAGCGCCCAGCAGCCAAGCTGGTAGATATGATTCTATTGGCTCTCGTTTACTAGTGAATAGATTAACTTGAGTAAGATGGTCTTGTGCTCGCCCAAGATCGTTTCGCAATACTTCACGGATCCGCGACGCTTCCCTGAATTCACCCAAACTAGCTCTATGCCGAACGATTTCCCCAGGCTCGAAAATCGGTCCAGTCTCAGTGATGGTTTCTAGTTGCTTAGCCTTAGAGGTGCAATCTTTCGAGAGTCTTCTCGCCTCTCGCGCAAGAGTAACCGAGACTGCTCGTTTGTTAGAAATTGCCAAATCAGCATCTCGTACCTCCTTGGCGAGCCTGCGAGCCTCATCTTCTGCTAGCAGAGAGATATCAAATTCGCGTACAGCATCTTCCGGCCAACCGACACCAAGTTCTTCCGAGATTTCTTTCCAGGATTGTTGGGCGTCGGCGGCGCCGTTTTTGGCGTTAACTGCAAGTGTCATAGCGACATCATAGTCGCTTCGTTTCGCTGCCAGTTCGCTTGCGTGACCCGTCAGGCTCAACAACGGAAACCCCGCAGGTAACTGGTTCAACTTCTCCTTGATTGATCTCAACTCTCCATATCGTGCTTGACCCAGTTCCCTTGCTTTATCAAATTCCGTCTTGCATATCGCCCAGATTGTATCGCCATCCGCTGGGAAACGACTCACGTCGCCCAATTCATTTATCTCATGCTCGGCATGACATCGTTCCACCCAAAGCGGCCATGCGGAGATGAACCGATCGAGCCGCTGAATGTCGTGTACCACTTCTCCGAGTTGCCCATCGATTATCTCGACTGTGGCTACTTTGGCACCAAGGTCTCTGAGCTTCTCAGGAACAGTCCGGCTTGCCTGAATCGCCTGCGCTAATTCTTGCTCCACTCCGTCAAGTTCATAGCGCAGCTTTATAACGCGAGGCGCGTTCTGGGCGGTTGGTCTTGCTCCTTCTCGAAAAATTGCGTCAGCTTGTCTTGACAACGACTCTTCAAGACTTCGAATTCTCCCGGCTGACTGGCCGATTGAGGCAGCGAAGATTAAGCCGCGAACGTCACCCTCAGCCAAAGACCTCAAATCTTGCAGCTCGGCTAAACTAAAGCCGAGAATGTTTCGGAAAAGCTCAGGGCCGATGTGCCCTAGGTGCTGTGCTAAGTCGGTATCCGTTAGCTGCGTCCCGTTCTCCCGTAACTGAAATGCTCTCCTGTTAATTGCCTCTCGATAGAGGTGGTACGTCAATCCGCCAGCTTCATAGATGAGCGTGCCGCCATGATTTCCTCCACGTAAAGGTTCCCTGCGAGGTAGACGGCTGTGACCGCTGGGATATCCAAATAGCGTATAACGCAGAAAATCTAAAAGTGTGCTCTTGCCAGCTTCATTCGGACCCATTAAAAAGTTGAAACCGTCACCGAGGCCTGGTTCAGGGAGTGTAGCGCCTGAAAACACACCGGAGCCGTCAATGTGCCAATTGCGCAGCTTCATTCCTCTCCCTCCATCTCCATTAGTCCCAGCAACCGCGCTTCAGCCTGGACAACTGCCTCGCGTGCGGTAATAGGTTGGAGGTCACTGAGGAAGTCATCGAACCGCGTGCCGTTTAGCAACGGTGCCCGCACTTTCTTCTGGAGATCGAAGGAGTCATTATCCGATGCGTTGAGCGCGTCTGTTAACTGGACTAATGCTGCTTCGAAGCCTCCCGAGCGCCCGACTTCGACACGATCAACAAACGGAACGGTCGCAACAATCGCCTGATCCAACCAGACGGCATTTTCTGGCAACTGGTCGCGCAGCGCGGGAACAAGCTGGCCTTGTACGTCAGCTTTTAGCAAATCATGATGAGCCACACTTTGACCGCGCAATCTAAGTCGAGTCACTAACAGTCGAGGTCGAACCTGCGCTAGGGTCAGTGCTATTGATGAAGCACACGCAGCAAACACTGCATCAAGAGAGTTACATCCGCTAACATCTATGTTAAGTTGCGCAAAACGTACCTCGTCTAACGGCAGCATCTCCATCTCAATCCGACTGCGGTCATTTACACGAATGAGTGTTGCGCCTTTCGGACCACACTCATCGAACCGACGTGCCTGTAAGTTTCCAGGGTACAACACCAAAGGATCCGCAGAACGTAGCACCATGCGTTCATGAATGTGACCTAGCGCCCAATAATCGATTGCACGGCTGCATAAATCTTCTAAAGTACAAGGCGCGTAATTGTCATGTCCGGCCTGACCTCCTACGTTGCAGTGAAGCAGCCCGATGTGAAACTGTCCGTCACGGCGGTTTTCAGGAAAGAGCAGACTAAGGTTTCGAGCCTCAGTTCGTGATCGAAAGCTAATTCCATGCACGAGGGCCAATATTTCGCCATCACGAACTGCGGGAACTACTCGTACCGCATCGCTTTGATCGAAAAGGACGGCCGACGCTGGAAGATCCTCAGCACGCAAAGCTGACCAACCTTCGCTGACCGGATCGTGATTGCCGTGGATGAAGAAGCATTGGATTCCATTGCGGTCAAGTTGACGGAGGCCTTCGACAAAGCGCGCTTGTGCACGGACACCTCGTTCCGCGCCGTCATAGATGTCGCCGGCTAATAGAACAAAATCAACACCATGCCTGACAGCCGCACCAATTAGATTATCGAATGCAGCGAGAGAGGCATCCTGTAGCTTCTGTTGCAGGGCCGCATTAACCTTACCGACGCCCGTGAAAGGGGTGTCTAGGTGCAAGTCTGCCGCATGGATGAATCTAAACGAAGTCATGAGGCTTGTTGTACACTCGTCACGTTTGAACTTTGCACATCTTCGAAAGTGCGCTGCCATCCAACAACTGAATCTGACGGTCATCTATAAGAACCACAAGAGCCTCTTCTATTCTGGTGCCGTCACTTAATAAATAAGCTCTCTTGCGAGGCAGCTGCTTTCGGACGAGGCTTTCCATCTGGTCCTAGTTCGATCAGTTGCAGCTTTTCCAGCCTTAACCTCATCATTGACGCTGAGACGCCGAACGCCTCGGCGAGACGATAGATTGGACGCCAGCCGCTCAAGTTCCGGTTTCTTTCGAGTTGTTCGTCGAGACGATCGCGGGGAATTCGTAAACATAACGAGAAATGTTCAGCCTGCCAAAACACCCATTCCGGCTCGTAGTGAGTTTGTATTTCCTTCAAGGTTCGATGCGCAGCTTCACTCATCCAGGCGTTCTTGGCCAATGTTTCATTCAAAATCCTTCTTGACTCTTTTGATTTCTCCACCTCATCGCGCGAAAGGCCATATTGATACCAGGAACTCTTATGAAACACTAAAGGAGGGGGAGAAGAATCTTCGAACAATGATAAGGTGTTTGAAGGCGAAGCAAATATGTCAGAGTGTCGCAAAATACGATGACCGCTCTCATGGCCCAGACACCCACAGTAAACGTCTGGTCTAGATTCGAAGAGTTCTCGGTGCTTTTCGTTGATAGTGATAAGTCCGTCGTTTTCGGGACTGTAGCTTGCGAAAAATGCAGCGCCCTCTGGCTCTTCAATGTCTTCCCAAACCATGGACACTTCGAGGAGGTCTAGGAATCTATCCATATCAACCGGGAATCCCAAAGCATTTCCACTCTTGATGCGATACGCCTTGTTTGCCTCGAGGGCTATTTCGTCCACTTTTAGATTTGGTACGTAACGCGATGGATTGGGTATTTCGGCGTCGATAGGAAGCATCTTCACTTATCCTTTTCTTTTGGTTTGCGTTTCGTCTCAACTTCAGCTTTCACTTGCTTAAGAATTTCGTCAATCCTTTCGGGCGATAACTTAACAGCGGCCTGAAAGAGCTGGCCAAGTTCCGGCCGTTTGCTGGCAATTCGGGCCACTTTTTCCATGTCTTCATGAATGCGCCCAGCCTCGTTAAGGAGTTCGCCACGTTGCTCCTTACTGCATTTCAATGCTTCCGCAATTTTTTCGATGGTCTCTCTGGTAGGCTGTGAATCAAACTTGTCATTCTCAAGCCGGGAAAAATAGCTGTAATCCATCTTGATCTCTTGCGCCACTTCTCGTTGGGTCATCCCTTTCTCACGACGGATCCGTTCCAGCGTTTTGCCAAAAGACATTTAAGTCCCCCGTTCTAGATTTGATGATAGGTGGAAAAAAAGCAAAAAAAGAAATTGACAGTGACTATCAACTCTTGCTAGGCTTTGTTGATAGTCACTATCAATGATACTGACTATCAACGGCAGAGTAAACAGAAATGTGGAGATCGGCCATGGGGCGGTGGACGAATTTAAGAAAGATCTCTGACAGGGATTCCTGGTACGACGGGAATTTTGATTACGAGGGACCGGCTTGCTACGAACTCGCGATCGCAGGACCGAGAGGCGGGGCGCCTCGAATCGTTTACGTAGGTGAAACCGGGAATGAGCGGGCTCGTTTGTCATGTTATGCCCGGCACGGTTCCCACTTGTCGGAGATCATTGATTGGCACTTGGCGCACGGTTGGCACCTTTATTATCGTGCATATGCTTTGGCTTCTAAAGAAGCTGCAAAGGGGATGCAAGATAGCCGACTCTCTAGGTTCTTTTACGCTTGGAATACGACCGGCGCTTGGTAGAAACATCACATTTAATTTGGAGAAAGCAGGTAAAAATGGCTATCAGTAAGAGACAAGCATTGCGTGCCATTGCGGCGCAAGCGAGAAAACATGCAAACCTATCCTTCGATCCCACGGCGCTGCTGCCGGAATCTACTCTGAAGGAGTACCTACGTTCGCCTGAAGGTTACTACAAGCGATTCGCAGAATTCTCGGAGGCAGTGCCGCTGCAACGTGGTGGACACCCCGATTATGATTTCCTCGCACAAGAGCCAAACATAGGAAAGACTGTCGAAGGCAATGTTACGACCTTTTTCATGGATCTGAAGAATTTTACGAAGTATTGCTGCTTCCTGTCACCGGGCAAAGTGTATCAAGCCAAGTATGCGACTATTGAGTCTATCATCGGCGTCTGTCACATTCATGGAGGGCACTTACACGACCTAACGGGCGATGGCGTGATGGTTTTCTTTGGTGGAAAAAGTACAAACGATCTCGAAGCTGCGCGAAACGCTTTGGATGCGGCAGCCGATTCAATGCAATTGTTAGAACGAGAAGTGATTCCTGAGTACAACGACAATTCGCATTACCCTAACATACATCCCAAGATAGGTTTGGATTTCGGGAACGTCTTGTGGGGCGCGTACGGCGCACCGCCTGTTTTCGAGGTTAAGGCCACCGCGTTTAATGTGGATGTGGCGAACAAGATGATGTCGGAGCGCAATTCCCAGGAGGTCGCAATCGGAGACGAACTCAAGAAGTTGCTCGGTGTTGACGAGGATGAATATCTAGAAACAGGCTGGATCTACAATCGGCAGATGACTGTTAACGGCGAAGAGAAGAAGATCTCCTACAAGACGTGGGTATTTGATTGGCGGAAACATCTGCGTGACCGCAACGAAGAAGACAAAGACCTAGCGCGGATGGGAGTTGTGACGGTCAACGCACCAGTCGTGACGAAATCTAGAACGACGTTGGGCGATGCGCCACTAGCATGAGGCGAAGCTTTAAGGAAAGGCAAATCGGCCTTCGAGAAGCTCATCTCGCTCAGGAAGAGGCGCGTTACACTACACTCCCCTACGGAGCATTCAGAAAGATCAAGGATTGGGACGAGAAGGGACCAAACGTCGTCTGGGAAGGCACGATTGTCTCCCCAGAATTATCGCAGCCTTACAAGGTTCAAATACACTACGGAAGGGCCTACCCTTACAGGCGTCCGAGCGTTTATCCGCTAGATCCCCGCATCGAGAATCAGAGGCACCAGGAGCCTACGAAAGGTCGAACCGATCTTCCCGGAGGGCTCTGCCTACTCCCGCATAGCCCTGACAGATGGGCAGTCGGTCTAACTTGTCACGATCTTCTTGAACGCGCTGTTCTTTGGTTCAAGGCTTACGAGAATGGCACACTCGACTATGAATTTGCCCCTCCAGAGATCGAGCGATTCTTTCCATCAATCAATCAATTATCCGAACCCCGGATTATCCTGGTGGATAGCTTATTGGAGACAAACGCCGGCGACCGTAACGGCGGCTGCTTGCTAATGCCTACCGCGTCTGGAAAATTCGCGTTTCTTTACTTGTTCGGGAAAGTGGAAACAGATGCGGCTATCGAGGAGTTGACGCGTCTACTCGGCCTAATCCTACCGGGCGAGTCGCTATCGAAGGATGGTTGGGTATCCGGTGATTGGTTTGAGTTGGACCGCGAACCGCCGATGCCCGTTCCCCTGAGCTCAGCGAATTTCTTAGCTCTTCTCAAGGGTAGTGGCAGAGACTCATCCGAAGTACAGTCAGTCGCGCAAAGGAAGCCCCAGCTAGTGGCGTTAAGATACCCCACTCCCACAGGGCGTCATTGGCTAATATTTCAGTCGAAGTTTACCTTTCCACTTCGCGCTGGCTTCAGGAGACAGACCTTCCAAATGAAAGTGCGTGAGGTAAACCGCCTCAACGCGCTTAAACTTTACAAAGCCTATCACATAAGCCCGGAGACGATCTTCAGGCGCGTGAGTGGGTATGAGGTGGAGCAATTGCAGAAAAACACTTGTCTACTGCTGGGATGCGGATCAGTTGGTTCACGTGTTGCAGAACTTCTGATCAAGACTGGCATTGGTACGCTGTTGTTGGTAGATAAGGATGAGATGCGGGCCGGCAATGTCTGCCGGCACGTCCTTGGTCTCGACTACATCGGACAGAACAAAGCCGCCGGTCTTAAGCACTTTTTGCACAAGCGAAACCCCGAAGCGAAAATAGGCGTCTTCACATCGGATATATTGAATGAGCCGGAAGCCCTTTCGAATATGGTAGGACGCTCCGACCTGGTAGTTTCCTGTTTGGGAAACGACGCTGCGGAACTTTTCGTAAGTTCGGCGGCATTGCCGGATAGCAAGGCCGTTCTATTTTGTCGCTCATACTTACAGGGACGGGTGGGGCAGATATTTCTTTACCAGCCGCCGCATTTTCAAGCATGTTTTAGCTGCGCGTCACTGTATCTCGGGTCCTCGGAGTGTCGCATACCGCAAATGCCTGAAGTGCCTTATAAAGATCTCGTAGGATTGGATGGTGACTGCGGGGCGGCATTCCTTCCAGCGAGCGCGATCGACCTAGATCTGATTTCGCTTCACGCGGCGCGAACGGCACTTACTATCCTCCAACAGCAAATCGTTTCTGCCAATTACTGGCTGATTCGCGGGCGGGACTTTTCTGTAGAAGAGTATCCTGAGATCGAAGGGAAACTCAGAGAGCCGTTCAGTCAACACAACTATCAGATTCCGAATAACAGCGACTGCGAGACCTGTCGTTCAGGCTTAGAGGTTAATGCCAAGAAGACGTCAGCGTAATTTGGATTGCAAACTGATGATTCATTCATCGGTTCTAGATTTTATCGAACGGGAGTCCGCTAAAGCATTCAGGACTGAGACCGGAGGTGTCTTGGCCGGTAGTGGTGACTTAACTAAGGCTGAAGTTCACGTTACACATGCGAGCAAGCCTGGACCGAGGGCTCGACGGACAATGTTTTCTTTCTCACGTGACACTGGTTACTGCCAGCAGTTCTTGGACGAGATGGCGGCTCAGTCTCACGGTCAAATTGATTATCTGGGAGAGTGGCACAAACATCACGAGGACTCCCCCAGACCAAGTTGGCGAGACATCGCGACCTCGACGGACATTGCTCTAGATTCCGACTACCATGTGGAACTGTGCCTTTTATTGATCATTGGCAAATCCAATCGGCGGCGTTCGCTCCGCGCGTTTATAGTGGATCGCGAGGGTGTAATGGCGAAGGTCGCGTGGGATGTCTGCGCCTCATGTGATTGCCTACAAGACGACGCTAAGCTGACCGTAACGGTCTAGAATTGTAATGATACCCCCGCCGTTAGGGCCGGCTTTGTGGTGGGAAGGAGTAGCTGATGATCGAGAGATTTGCAGGCGACCAAAACCGAAGGAAACTCATAGAAGCGATCAAGAAGCAACTAATAGTGCGGGATGATGAGGAATTGGCGGTCCGACTCTGCGATGAACTGCAACTTTCCGAAGTAGAGCCGGGAGCGAAGATAATCACCCAAAACAGTGATGACGACGACCTTTTCCTAATATTCTCAGGCAGAGTGTCAGTGCAAGTCCACGGTCGTGAAGTAGCCGTCTCCCAGGCTGGCGAACACGTTGGTGAAATGGCCGTTATCGATCCCAGCGCCAGGCGGTCGGCATCTGTTTTCGCATTGGAGCCAACTGTTGTGGGAAAGATCTCGGAGTCGGTGTTTACCAAACTCGCGGAGGAGGTTCCGACGCTTTGGCGAATGTTAGCTGTTCAGCTCGGCGAGCGGCTGCGCCAGCGCAATGACCTAATAATCCAGCGAAACCCTCGGCCTGTGATTTTTCTCGGATCTTCAAAAGAGTCGCTTGGGATTGTCTACGCGATTCAAACTGGCCTCCAGTACGACGACTTTATCGTGCGTCCTTGGACTAGTGGCGCTGTCTTTGGAGCATCGAGCTTTACAATAGATGATCTCGCACAGCAAGTTCGGACCGCGGACTTCGCGGTAATTGTTCTTGGTCCAGATGATGTCGTTGTGAGCCGGGAACTGATATCGGACGCCCCCAGGGATAATGCGATTCTCGAACTAGGCCTCTTTATGGGAGCGTTAACCCGGCAAAGAACATTCATGGTTCTTCCACGCGGCGTAGATATAAAAGTACCCTCTGATCTGCTTGGGCTTAAGCCGATAGATTACGCGCCGGGGAGTCTGGATACCTTGCCAGATCGAATAGGTCCTGTCTGTAATGAATTACGTAAGATCGTTAATGAGAGAGGGCCTAAGTGAAGAGGCTTAGGGTACTACCTAATGAAATCGGATAGCGTGGGGGATAGTTACCTGGGAGGCTTGCTGGACGGACCTGATATTGGTACAGGGAGAATAGAAGAAGCTAACGAGCCAGTAATTAATTGGTGACGGCGGAGAAATAATAAGCTGACAGCACCCTTAGAACCGTATTTGTCTTCAACCATGGCCGGAATCATATTCGCTACAGTTCTCATTCGCATCATCCGGGCGATCTCTGACGCCTCGACCTCAATTACGGACACACCCGCTCACGCAGAAGTTCGGTATCAACCAATTCCGCAAGCTGCTCATAAATCAAGCGCGACTCTTGTAACGAAAATTGCCGCCTCGCCAACTTCCCCGAGCAGTCAAGCGCTTCAGCCCGCAATAGAAGCTTGCGAGGACCGACACGACGATGAGGGAGTGTCTTCTCAATAGCTACAGAACGATCCATCTTCAGCGAGCGGCTTCACCAAACGAATCTACCTTCCGAGTCTCTAATGAGCGCCTTCACTTTTTTACAGATGAAACGGGCATTAACACCGATCTCTGCGGCGTAGGAACAGACTTACTACCAGCACTGCGCTGATCGATCATCGACTGTTCTGTCATCCCCATGACATTCAAAACGTCCGCAGTGGGAACAGGTTCCAGCTTATCAATATCTCCCTTGGAAAGGGCTGGACCCTTCCACCGCCTGATCACTTCCGGACCAATCACCAAAAAATGAGTCGAACCTTCCTCACGCCGCGGGCCCGAAGGTATCGCCCAAACCACGCACGTCAAAGGATCCACCTTGGAATACATGTAGTAGTAATTCGCGACCGTAAGAGTCCTCTTAGCTGGCCCGAAATCGGGAACGTTAGTGTGCTTCCACACGCGCTGCTCAAGCTCCGCAAAGTCGGCAGGAAATTGCCCAGTCTGCCGCTGGTACTGGCGCAAGCCCTTGACCATGCTGTCAGCCGCAAGCCTTGGCAGCAACTCCTGTTGCCGCTGCGCCTCAGCCCACCTGCTATAGACATAGCACACGACCGTAAGGACAATCGCGACCGCCAGCAATATGAAAGATATCCTAAGACCTGTTTTCGGAGCCCCGCCGCCGTCCATAACTCAAATCACGCCTCCCCACCTAAAACTTTCTAACTCTCACCTCAAAGCATCCTGCACCGCACCTGCGCGCTGGCTGTTTAAGATCACGTCATCCGAGACCTTCTCGGACGCGCTTCTATAACTCGGCGCCGGTTTGACCTCCGGCCGCTTGCCGTCAGGACGCGCGCGATTCGTAATAACAACCGATGCCGTTTTCATCAATTCCTTTTGCACGCCCTGGTCTGTAAAGAAAACAAACGAACGCTGGTTCGACTTGTCTTTATCACCATCTCCATTACCACCCTGCTGCTCACAAATCGCAACAGCATTCTCAATCACAGACTGGACCACACCTACCCCATCCGGCGACGCTGACGACGCGACCGCAACTCCTGAGACTGGAGAAGCTGTTTTCTGAACAACGGCACCGCCGGCCGTTCCCGCCGAAGCCGCGCGGTTACCAACACCAACGCGCTTCATCACCTTGGTATCGAGCTCGCGGACATCTTCCCACTTCGTTATTCGACCGGTGTCGTAATAACACTTGAGCAGCTTGGC
>Ga0070699_100001213_pt1 | contig 23818 bp, 17 predicted proteins | sample KBSK1503metaG_FD_65473 | JGI IMG/M metagenome (GOLD analysis project Ga0070699, IMG submission 65473) | Corn, switchgrass and miscanthus rhizosphere microbial communities from Kellogg Biological Station, Michigan, USA - KBS K1-50-3 metaG | ecosystem: Host-associated > Plants > Roots >...
GTCGTCTGCGCTTCCTGCTCGAGTTCCTGTAAAAGGCCATCGACGATGGCTACCCTCTTCTCCGAACTCGTTCCGGGATTCATGTTTTCTCCTGAGCGTCGGTGACGCGGTTGTTGGATGTCGTGCACTCTCGGGACAACTACCGCTTGACCGGTGCCTTCTCCGAAGCCTTCCGAACCCGCTCCATGATGTTCGCCCAGCCGACCTGCATGCCGGCCTTGTAGTCGTCCGGAATCATCCCCAGCGCGATGTGCCTGAACGCGATCAGGGTCCCGCCGTCGACCGAGGTCAGACGGTACTGGAGGTTCGAGAACACGGCGGTGGACAGGAAGAGCGGTCCCGTGATTTCGAGCAAGGTGGGGCGCTTGATGGATTGCACGTGACCCCACAGGTGCCCGTTGTCCGAGCCGAGATCGCGATACCAACGCCCGCCCGGCCAGGCCTCGATCTTCATCGGCATGGGGGTACCTTCGTGGCCCTCGTTGCTCGGCCCGATCTGCTCGAGGATCGCTGCGAACGTGTCTTCGAGCGACGCCTTGACCTTGATTTCCTGGGCGATGGTCAGGGACAGCTCATTGGCGGTCGATGTTGGCATACTCATTGGATTTCTCCTTGGTTGGCTCCGCTGCTGGTTAGTCGCCCTGCTCCGGCGAACGACGACGCTTCGATTCTGCTCGCTCCTTGATTCTATGCAGTTGATGCGCCCAATACCGCTCGAACGTGGCGGCCCATTCGTGCATGGGGCGGATCGCCTCCGCGTGCGTCCGATACAGGATGCGCCTCCCGTCCCGGCGTGCCCGAACGAGGTCGACCTCCCGTAGGACCCGGAGGTGTTTCGAAACCGACGGCTGGGACAGCCGGAGCGCTCGAACCACTTCCCCGACAGCGTGTTCCTCCCCGCCGAGGAATTCGAGAATCGCCCGCCGGTCCCGCTCCGCGACGGCGTTGAACACGTCCGAGTTCGTGGTCGCTCGTGGCATGAACGGTATTATATTCCGTTATTGGAATATGTCAATGGCAATTTTCCGGGGACCCGACCCCCCGGTCTGACCGATCCTTGTTCCATGCCGACCGCCACCACCGAATTGCCAAGCGTGGCCGAGATCCTGGACGTCGACCGGGAGTACCGGGAGAACGCGGAGAAAGGCTCCTTGAAGCGGATCGCGCCCAAGCGGATGAACCCGGGCCACGAAGCGTGGCTGCCGGTGCTCCACACGGCGCGCGGCGCTCGCCGCTACACGGTCCTCTACTCCAACACGCCGCGCGCGCACGAGCACGGGAAGACGCGCGACTGGGTCGTCCTCTACTACCGCGAGGGCGGCTCCTCCGAACGGCAGTGCACGGTCATCACGAGCGAACGCGGGGCGCTTCTCGGAAAGCGGATCGTCCGCGGGCGCGAGGCGGAGTGCGCGCGTTACTACGAGGGTTCCGCGTGAGATCGCGGCGCCGCGCTCAGATCTTCGTCGCTCGCGTCATCAGGTAGTCTTGTCGGACGAGGTTGTCGCTCCAATACTCCGATACGATGGCTTCGTACTCGCGCCGGAAGGTTTCCAAACGGGCCGGGTCCTTCTCCTTCAGGGCCTCCACCAGCTTGAGCACCGGGCCCGCCGTCCGCTCCATGACGTCCCGATTGTGCTGCGGGCTCAGAGACGGCACGTAGATGCGGGCGCGGTCGAACGCGATGTCCTTCACGGCCTCGCCGAGCCGCTCCCGGACCACGTTCGGATCACCCCACGGCGGCGGGGGGGAGACGCCCGGAGGCGGTGGCGGGCTGTACCGTCCCACGAGGGCGAATACGCGTCCCAGGAAGAGCTCCGGCGGCCACGTCGAGAACGCGAGCATCCCGCCGGCCTTCAGCACCCGAAGCATTTCGGCGACGGCCACGGCCGGTCTCGGGGCGAACATGTGCCCGAATTGGCTGACCACCACGTCGAAGTCCCCGTCCGCGAACGGCAACGCCTCCACGTCGCCGACGTGCCAGTCCACCTCGACGCCCGCGATTGCGGCGTTTTCCCGCGCCCGTTCGATCAGCTCGGGGGTGAGATCGAGGCCGGTCGCGCGGGCTCCCATCCTCGCGGCCGTCAGCGCCACGACCCCCGTGCCACACGCGACGTCGAGCACACGCTGCCCCGAGCGAACGCCGGCATGTCGAACGAGCCTGGCCGCGGCCGGCGTCGTCAGGAATTCCAGGGCCGCAAAGTGCGCCCATCCCTGCCGTTGCGCTTCCTTGAACTTGGCCAGCGCTTCTCCGCTGATCGGTTCCGGTGACTTGGTTGCGACTCCGCTCATGGTGCACCTCCCGTGGTCAGCCCAGCTTGAATTGGCGTGCGCCGTCTCGCGCCGCCTCGGATGCTTCGAAAAGGGGTTGCGCCCCGACCGTAACCGGACAAAATCATATTCGAGGCGCCGGGACTTTCCAACATTCCCCCGTCGGCCCGCATCTCAATGCCGCCGGGGACCGAAAGGAGTCTGAAATGTCCGTGATCACCCAGCACGCCGTCGGAACCTTCTGCTGGCCGGAGCTGATGACGACCGACCTGGCAGCGGCGAAGAAGTTCTACTCGGGTCTGTTCGGTTGGACGCCGAACGACGCCCCCATGCCCGATGGGAATGCCTACACGATGATCGAGCTCGGCGGGCAGACGATCGGGGGCATGTATTCGAGCCACAAGGAAGAGATTCCGCCTCACTGGAACCTCTACATCGCGGTGAACGATGCCGACGAGGCGGCCAAGCGGGCCGCGTCGGTCGGCGGAACCGTGATCCTCGCGCCGTTCGACGTCATGGACGCCGGACGCATGGCGGTCATCCAGGACCCGACCGGCGCGACCTTCTCGGTCTGGCAGCCGAAGGCGCACGCAGGGTCCGCGCGGCTCGACGAGATCGGAACCCTTTCCTGGAACGAGCTCATGACGCGGGACACGGAGAAGGCGTCCGCGTTCTACTCGGCGCTCTTCGGATGGCGGCCGAACGCCTGGCAAGGGCCCATCCCCTACACCGTGTTCCAGCTGGCCGACGAGGAACGGATGGTCGGAGGCATGATGGAGATGCCGCCCGAGATGAAGGACGCGCCGCCTCACTGGCTGCCCTACTTCCAGGTCGCGGACACCGACGCGGTGGTCGCCCGAGCCCGCGAGCTCGGCGGCACGATCTGCAATCCGCCCATGGACATTCCGAACGTGGGCCGGATCGCCATGATCGCCGACCCTCAGGGAGCGGCGTTCGCGATCGCCAAGTTCACCGAGCGGTAGCCAGTTCCGGGGGCGGCGGTCCGGCTTCGGGTCGCCGCCCGCCCCAAATACAGGTCGCCCACACGACGAAGAGCAGAACGACGACGCTCTCCAACGTGAACCTCATGTCGTAGAAGTAGGTCGCCAGGGACGCCACCTGGGTGACGGCCGCGAGCAGGAGCAATCCGATCGGGATTTCCTCGCGCTTCTCACCGAGAAACGCGGCGACCGCCAGGAAGGAATAGTAGTAGCAGGTCAGCTCGAGGCAGACCGCGATGACTCCGAATCCGAACGCCGCGAGCACCCACCACTCCATCTCCCGCCGGACGCCTCGGAACAAGAGAAGCAGGTAGGCCCCCACCAGAACGAAGAAGAGCGGCCGACCGAAGATCCCGCGAAACGCCTGCCTCCGCGCTTCCTTGTATGCATGGAACGGGTCGATCTGATGACTGTCGACCGAGAACCGTTGCCGGGTCTCCCACCGGAAGCTGAGCACGGTCTTGAGTCCCATGTAGTTCGTGAGCGGCGTGTCCGCGTGCTTCGCGGTGTTCCGCACGAAGGCCGGCCACGCCTCGACGCCCCCGGCGACCATGCTCGAAGCCGGAACCACGAGGGCCACCGCTAGCGCCGCTCCCGCGACGATCTTCGCACCCGTCGGGTCGATGCGTCGCTCACGGGCCAGGACCCAGAGGAGACGAAGACCGATCGCCACGAAGAACCCGATCGGAAAGACGCGAAGGAGGGTCGAGACGGCCAGCCCGGCGCCGCCGAGCATCGGCCGGCCTCGCTTCAGGAGGCAGATCCCGGCCACCGCCCAGAGGAACCAGTCCTGCCGGAGATAGGCTCCTCCCGTCCAGAAGGAGATGGCCGGCGCGTTCGTGCCGAAGAAGATCAGCGCGACGCACGCGGTGCGCCATCCGAATGCCCAGACGATGAATCCGAACGCGATCAAGAGGAGCGCCGTGTCGATCCAGCTCAGGGCGAGGATGAACGGTCCCGAGGCGGGGCCCAGATTCGCCAGGATGGAGCCGGTCATGTTCCACGCGGGCGACGGGTTGTACCCGTTGTCCATCAGCATCCCATCCCACGTGGCGGGCCCGGCGCGCTCTCGGAAGAAGGCGACGTCCTTCTTGAACGCCTCCCAGCGTTCCTGGGTGAACGGCCGGAGGAACCCCTTCTTGTACCGCTCCGGATCTTCGAGAACGTATTTCGCGAAGACCAGTTCGTTCTTCGTCAGATCGCGGACTTTTCGGAGCTCGACGCGACGCCGGAATCCCTGCTCGACCTCCGCCACGTTGGCGCACTCGTAGAGGCGCGTGTAGCCCAATTCCGGGAAATACTTCGATCCCACGAAGTAGTGAAAGAATTCGTAGTTGTGGACCCGGTGCCGGAGCTCCCAGTTCTGGTAGGCCGCGGCGCCGAGGATCGCGAGTATCACGAGGAGGACGTCGCGGAGTCGTTGATGCCGGCGCGGCGCGCCGCGGCGCCGGACGACGGCGCCCCAGATCAGGAGAATGGCCCCGGCAAGCGCGATCCCGATCTTGGCCACGTCGGAGTGGACGTGCGTGAATCGGAAGGGGGCGTGCGCTCCGCTAGGGATCGGCGGGGGCGCGGCCAGATGGGGCGGCCAGTCGGGTGGGATGCTGCAGAATACTTGTAGTTCGGTGAACCCGTAGGTTCCGCCACCGGTCGGCTCGCCGAAACGAACGAAGCGAGCGTGCTCGTCCCAGAACATCATCGAGCGGGATCGCATTCCGTACCCGGCCGCGACGGCGTCCGGCACCCGCCAGATCTCGCGGAACGTCGTGCCGTCGTCGGAGACTTGCAGGGAGAACGTGTTCTGCGCGTCCCCCTGCACGAAGGCCGAGGCGATGCGCCGGCGGGCGCCAAGATCGTAAGTCAGGGAGCCGGCGAGCGTCTCGAAACGGACTGCGGTCGCGCCGCTCAGGGCTCCCCCCTCGGCGACGCCGATCGAGTCCACGACGCGACCGGTAACGCCCACGACGTCGAGCGAATCGGAGAGACGTGCCGACGCGAGGAGATTACCGGGCGGACAGGGAGGGGCGAGAGGAGTGGCTTCGGCTGCGAGGCCGGGCCGCGCGACGCACAGGGCGAACAGGGTGACCAGCGCCGGCCAAAGCCTCATGGCGCGGGAGAATACCAGGGGCGAACCCCTCGGTGGGACCGAATCGCGCGCTCTATCGCGCCCGTTCCAAGAGGACCACCTTCGAGGTCACGGTCGCGTCGGAGGTTTCCAGACGAACGAAGTAGACGCCCGCCGCGAGCGGCGATCCTCGATCGTTGCGTCCGTCCCACGGCAGCGCGTGCGGACCGGCGGCGAACCTCCCATCGACCAGCTGCCGCACGCGATGCCCCCCCGCGTCATAGAGCGCGACTCGAGCGCGGCCCTCCGCGGTGAGTCCGAACCGAATCGACCCCGCGCCGACGATCGGGTTCGGGGATGCCCGAACGGCGATGTTGGGCGCCCGCGGCAGCGTCGCGACCGAAGTGGGCAGCAGACTGACCGCGCGAAGCGCGTTCAGCTTCGGTCCGATGGGGTTGTCGTAGGCCACGGCGTCTCCCGTCGCGACCACGTGACGCGCGACGAGCTGCGGCGTGAGGCCGGGAAACCGGGAGCGAACCAGCCCGCAGACCCCCGCGGCCAACGGGCACGCGAACGAGGTCCCGTCGCCGAACATGTAGGGATTGACCGTGTCCCAGTTGAAGAGGAAGACGTAGAGGAGGCTGTCCAATACGGTGACCTGATAGTTCCGGGAGATCGTCGACCACATGAGGCTCCCCGGCGCCGCGACGTCCACCCACTCGCCCCAGTTCGAGAAGCTCGCGCGCGCGTTGTCGAAGTCGGTCGCCGCCACCGCGAGAACGTTCTCGCACGCGGCCGGATAGGCGGGAACGCTGTCCCCATCATTCCCCGCCGCCGCCACGCACAACGTTCCCGAAAGCGTTGCGATGTCCACGAGCGCCTGGAAGAACTCGGGCACGCCGGGATCGCCCGGCCCTCCGAAGCTCATCGAGAGGACCGAGGCGCCCTCGTCCGCCGCGTACGCGAAGGCGCCGGCGATCGCCTCCGCCGTGATTCCCTCGACCGGATGAGACACCTTGAGCGGCATGATGCGGCAATTCCAGCCGGCCCCGGCGATGCCCTCTCCGTTGTTCGTCGTCGCCGCGGCGATGCCGGCGCAGAACGTGCCGTGGAAGCCGACGTCGATGCCCGAGGCATCGGCGGTCCGCTCCGGGTTCGGATTCTTGTCGTTCGTGCCGAAATCCCACCCTTCGAAGTCGTCGATCAGGCCGTTTCCGTCATCGTCGATCCCGTTGCCGGCAATTTCCCCGGGGTTGTGCCAGATCTTCGCCGAGAGGTCCGGATGGCCCGTGTCGACGCCGGTGTCCATGATCGCGATCACGACCGACGGGTCCCCGGTCTCGACGTCCCACGCGAACGGCAGCCCGACGTCGGCATAGCCGCTGTCGTCCACGTACCACTGGTAGATCAGGTAGAGATCGTCGGGGGTGGTGCTGAAGAGGCTAAATCGATAGTTCGGGCACGCCGCGCGCACCGCGCCCGTTGCCTGCAGGGCGCGCGCCGCCGCGACGGGGTCGAACCCGGGACGCTCGCTCGAGAGGAGCCAGATTCGCTCGCCGAATCGCGGGGTGCCGGGGCGGGCCGCGGGCCCGACGCCTCGCGCCCGATCGAGGCCGTGCCTGCGGAGAACCGACTCGAGGCGCGCGTCCGAAGAGCGTGGGACGCTCCCGGGGGTTGCCTCGAGGGAGCGATCGCTCGCGATCACGACGACTTCGTGCGGCGCGAACGAAAGGGATCCCGGCGTTCTGGCTGGCGCCGGCGTTCGGCCCAGGGCCAGGGTTCGAGCTGCGGTCGGGGTTGGAGCCGCGGGCGATGGCGCGGGCAGGATCAGCGCGAGGGCCAAAGTCAGGATCGGAACGGTGCGACGGGTCACGAAGAATCTCCTTCCTGGAAATTCGCCGCGGGGTCTAGAGCGGGTCCGCTCCCTCGGGCTCGTCGTCTGCCAGCGGGTCGACGGCGGCGAGCCGGCGAACCCGCGGGTGCGGCGGCAACCATAGCCCCAGAAGGAGCCCGCACGCAAACCCTCCCGCGTGCGCGTGGACGTCGGCGTTCGCGATGACCGGCAGGAACAGGAGGACGAACAGCGGAACGTAGACGCGCCAGACCTTCCATCGCTGGGCGGTGTTGAATTCGTGACGCCGGCGGATGACGAACGTAACCGTGCACCCGAAGAGGCCGAGGATGGCGCCGGACGCGCCCACGCTGAGCGGCGGAGCCCCGTGGCCGGCGTAGGACACCCAGGCCGCGCCCAGGCCGGTCACGAGGTAGGCCGCCAGCGCCCACCGGCCACCGATCAGGAACTCGACGGCGCCCGAGGCCGCGACGAGGGCGATCATGTTCCGCGCGAGGTGGCCCGGTCCCGCGTGCAGGAAGATCGTCGGAAGCCACCAGCCGTAGGCGTGGTCGGACCGAACGGCCTGCCACCAACCCTCGGTCCAGGCGTAGAGGTTCGCCTGGTACTCGCTCCCCCATCGGACGTAGAGCACGGCCGCGGTCGCGAGATTCACCGCGATCAGAAACTCGGTCGCCGACAGCCCTCGCTTCGGAAAGAGGACGTCGCGCACGCCGGCCGGCGGATCGAGGGGTTCCGCCTCGTCATTCCGATTCGCCGCCCCCGGCTCTTCTTCGATGTCGAGCCTCCCTTTGACCCGTTCCACTCAAGAAGAAGGGCTGCCGAAGCGTACGCCTCGGCAGCCCCGGAATGTGGTCGAAAGAACTGCGGGCTACCCTACCGCACCGCTCCCGTGATCCGCATCCGGTAGAAGGAGCGCCAGACGAACGTCATCGAGATGAGGAAGAACAGGCCGGCCAGGACGCTGGTCAGGACCGTTCCCTGCTCGTGCGAAAGCGAGACGGCGAGTTCCACGGCCAGGAGCCCGAACAAGGTCGTGAACTTGATCACCGGGTTCATGGCGACCGAGGACGTGTCCTTGAACGGGTCGCCCACGGTATCGCCGACCACGGTCGCGGCGTGGAGCTCCGTCCCCTTTTCCTTCAGGTCCACCTCGACGACCTTCTTGGCGTTGTCCCAGGCGCCGCCGGCGTTCGCCATGAAAATGGCCTGGAAAAGACCGAAGAGCGCGATCGAAATGAGGTAGCCGATGAAGAAGTAGGGCTCGATGAACGCGAAGGCCAGCGTGCCGAAAAAGACCGCGAGGAAGATGTTGAACATCCCCTTCTGCGCGTACTGCGTGCAGATCTGCACGACCTTCTTGGAGTCGGCGACCGACGCCTTCGCCGCGCTCTCCAGCTTGATGTTCTTCTTGATGAATTCAACGGCGCTGTACGCGCCGGCGGTCACCGCCTGCATCGAGGCGCCGGTGAACCAATAGATCATGGAGCCACCGGCCAGGAGGCCGAGGAGAAACGGCGCATGCAGGAGGGAGAGGTTGGCCACGTACTCCGGCTTGAGCCCCTCCGTCAGCCCCACGATGATCGAGAAGATCATCGTGGTCGCGCCCACGACGGCCGTGCCGATCAAGACCGGCTTCGCCGTCGCCTTGAACGTGTTCCCCGCTCCGTCGTTTTCCTCCAGATTGTGCTTCGCCCTCTTGAAATCCACGTCGAAGCCGTGCTTCGACTTGATCTCTTCCCGGATCCCCGGGATCGATTCGATGACCGAGAGCTCGTAGACGGACTGGGCGTTGTCGGTGACCGGCCCGTAGGAGTCCACGGCGATCGTAACCGGACCCATGCCGAGGAAGCCGAACGCCACGAGCCCAAAGGCGAAGACCGCGGGCGCCATCATGAGCGCGCCGAGCCCCAGGGTGCTGACGCCATAGGCGAGAGCCATCAGGATCATGATGCAGATGCCGAGCCAGTAGGAGCTGAAGTTGCCCGCCACGAGTCCCGAAAGGATGTTGAGGGACGCGCCGCCCTCCCTCGAGCAGGTGACGACCTCGGCGACGTGGCTCGACTTCGTGGACGTGAAGATCTTGACCAACTCTGGAATCACGGCCCCGGCGAGCGTCCCGCACGTGATGACCGTCGAAAGTTTCCACCAGAGCGAGCCGTCGCCCAGATGCTGGATGAGGACGTAGGAGAGGACGTAGGTGAGCCCGATCGAGACGAAGGAGGTCAACCAAACCAGCCGCGTGAGGGGGGCCTCGAAGTCCATCTTGTCGACGTTTTGGTACTGCGCCTTCGACATCGCCTCATTGAGCAGATAGGAGCCGCCGCTCGCCACGACCATCATGACGCGCATCGCGAAGATCCAGACGAGGAGCTGGATCTGGACGATCGGATCGGTGACCGCCAGCAGGATGAACGTGATGAGCGCGACGCCCGTGACGCCGTAGGTCTCGAAGCCGTCGGCGGAGGGTCCGACCGAGTCGCCCGCATTGTCGCCCACGCAATCTGCGATCACGCCCGGATTCCGCACGTCGTCTTCCTTGATCTTGAAGACGATCTTCATCAAGTCGGCGCCGATATCTGCGATCTTCGTGAAGATGCCGCCGGCGATTCGGAGTGCGGCGGCGCCCAACGACTCGCCGATCGCGAACCCGATGAAGCAGGCCCCGGCCAGATCCCCCGGGATGAAGAGGAGGATGATGAGCATGATCAGGAGCTCGACGGAGATGAGCGCCATGCCGATGCTCATGCCGGCCTTCAGTGGGATGGAATAGCAGGAGAACGGCTTCCCGGAAAGGGAAGCGAAGGCCGTCCGCGAATTGGCGAACGTGTTGATCCGGATGCCGAACCACGCGACGGCGTAGCTACCGGCCATGCCGACGAGGCTGAAGAAGAGGATGGTCGCCACCTTGAAGGGCGGGAAGCCGCGCTGGATGTTGCCGGCGGCGTCCACGCCGGTCACGGCAAGCCAGCCGAAGTAGACCAGGACGATGGCGCTGATGAAGATCCAGAGGACGGCCAGGAACTTGCCCTGCTGGAGGAGGTAGGTCTTGCAGGTCTCGTAGATTAGCTCCGAGATCTCCAGCATCGACTTATGGACCGGGAGACCCCGGAGCTGCCCATAGGTCAGGATTCCGAAGAGGAGCCCGAGAACGCACACTCCGATTCCGAAGAGGAGGAGCGTGTGCCCATCCAGCCCGCCCACGAACGACACGGTGTGAAGGTCGGGCAGGGTGAGATTCGCCTCGCCGCCCCCGTGTTTCGCACCTTCCTGAGCGAGCGCCGCGGGAGCCAGCACCGCAAGCGACCCTACGACGAGCAGCGCCGCGACCCACGCCGCGAGTGGATTCCGTCCGATGATGCTTCTCAACAACGTCATGTCTACCTCACTTCGAGCTTGAGCTGTCCGTGGGGTTGGCCGCCTGGGGGGGTAGCAGACGCTTCATCGCCCGTGAAATCGTGAAAAACCCCCACAAACCTCCGACTTATAGCAGGTTGGGGGGAACGTGTCGAGGGGGTTGGGCGGGGCGTCCGCGGGCCCGCCCGGACGGTTCGGACGGGCCCGCGGGGGTGGATTAGAGGGTCGCTACGGCTTGCTTTCGCTGGAGTTGGAGCACCCGGACGTCGGGATCCACGACCACTCGTTCCGGATCGAAGGAGCAGCGAAGCGTCACCGTCTTCGACTCCCCCGGACCGAGCGTCACGGTCGAGCGGGATTCGCGGTAGGTCGGGTTCGGGACGGCCGCGCGGGTCTCCGCCCCCTTCTCCGCCTTCTTCCATCGCTCGCCCGAGGTCGCGGCGATCTCGACGGGCATCGTCCCGGTTCCGCGGTTTCGGACCGTCGCGACGACTTCGTACTCCGCGCCCTGCTTCGCCTTCTTCGCATCGAGGACTCGATACTCCGGCATGACCCGATTCTCGAACCACTGGGCGACGAACGCGTCGTAGGCCGTCGGATTCGCGGCGTAGGGGCGAAGCGCGGCGACGAGGTCCTGGAGCGTGGCGTGGTCTCGGCTCTGGCTCCACGCTTGAATGAACGCTCGGTATCCCTCGAGGGCTCGCTCATGGCCCAGATAGTCGTAGAGCATCCAGAAGACCCATCCCCCGCGGTCGTAGACCACCGTTTCGTCGGCCTCGCGCGAGGCGTCCACGTCGTACATCGGGCGCTCGTCGTCCACGCGACGACGGTCGCCGTAGCGGGACTCGAGCCCCTTCGCGAACTCCATGCGGCCGCGCGGTCCCTTCATCTGTTCGAAGAGGAGGAGCGTCGAGAAGTGGGACATCCCCTCGCTCAGGAAGTCCCCGCCCGGGCCCTTCGCGGGCGTCAGGATGTTCCCCCACCACTGGTGCGCGGATTCGTGGGCGGTGACGAGGAACGTCGCGTCGGTCTTGGCGTCGTTCTTCGTGAGGAATCCGATGTTCTCGCTGAACGTGATGTTGGTGCCGAACCCCTGCGCATAGCCGGCGAGGGCGGGAAACTCCGATAGCTTGAGCTCCCGCCACGGATAGGGAAGAAACCACTCGGAGTAATAGCGGCGGGCCGCGTCGAGCGTCGCCGACATTTCGTCGACGTTGTAGCCGTGGGCCGCGTTGTAGTAGATCGTCGTCCCCTTCCCTTCCTTCACCTTCCATCGCCCGCAAACGACGTTCAGGAGCTTGACGGGAGCGTCCGTCTCCCACACTTGCGTGCGCCAGCCGCTCTTCACGGTGTTGCTCGTGCAGGTACCTACGGAGTTGAGCGTGTAGGCCTCCGGTCCCGTGACGACGATCCGAGCCGGGAACCACGCCGTGGCCCCGTAGGCCGCGCCGGTGATCCCCATCCAGTAATTGCGCGTATACTTTCGGGCTTCGGTCTTGTTCTCCTTCGTCTCGCCGATGTCCTCCTGGAAGCCGAGCACCGGCATGAACGACGGCGTGAATCCGGTCAAGACGACGCCCGAGGGGAGGATGAACTCGTCCGTGTTCCCGCCGTTCTTCGTGACGCCGTTCGGGAAGTTACCGTCCCACGCCCAGCCGATCGTGACGCTGTCCCCCTTCGCGAGCGGCTTGGGCGGCGTGAAGACGAAGAGGTGCTGGCGATCCTCGGGCGTGTAGGGCGAGCCGTTCATCGTCCACTTGAGATGCTTCCAGTGGAGCCCCGTGGTGACCGGGATTCCGGCCAGGGTCGAGTCGAGGCCGTTCACCAGGGTCAGCGTGCCGTTGCTCGAGAGCCACTTCCTTTTGGGATCGATCTTGAGATTGACGTCGGCGCGCGCGATGTCGGGGAGCGGGGCGCCAAGCCACGTCTTGAGGTTCTTTGCCCAGTAGTCCTTCCCCGCCTTCTTGGCGGCGCCTCCGCCCATGCCCTGGCTGACCATGATCGCAAGCGCGGCGCAACAGAGGATCGGAACCCCGGCCGCCGGGAGCAGCCGAGCCGCGGTGCGGGTGGCCGGTCCGGGCGAGAGTCGATGCGCGGTGCGGGCGCCGTCCAGACCGCGGCGTCGGAAGAGGCCCACGGCGACGACCGTGAAGAAGACCGCGGCGCCGAGGACTCCCACCCGATTCAGGATCAGCGCCGCCCGGTCGGTCTCGAAGAAGCCGAGGTCGCTCCAGCGGATGGCGCCCCAGAGGGGCCAGTTCGTCGCCCAGCTCAGGTCCCGCGAGGCCAGGCGATAGCCGGTCAAGATGAGCGCGCCCAGTCCGGTCGCATAGGCCGCGTAGCGGTTCCCGAACGCGGCGTAGGCCGCCGAGATGAACGCGGTCCACGCGATGAACGTGGGGACGAGAAGGAGGCCCCAGACCGCCGCGTACGGAACGATCGAGAAGGACACCCGTCCCTGGATCGCGATCGCGATCGCGCACGCCGCGAGCGCCGCGACCAGGACCGCCACGGCGACGATGCTGTTCGCGAGCGCCTTCCCGAAGAGGAAGGCGCCGGTCTTGAGCGGCGTCGCGTAGAGGATCTGGGAAAGGCCGGTCGACCGCTCCCGCTCCAACGACTCGACCGTGTAGAAGAGGAGGAGAAGGATGACCCACAGCGAGATCTGATTCGCGACGGCCGCCGCGGTGATGCCCGGCGTCAGGAGAATCGGCGTGTCGAATGCGCCGACCGCGAGGAGCGCGTTCCCGAGCGCCTGCATGAGGATCAGCGGAATGAAGATGTAGAGCCCCGGCTGGCGGAGGAGGAGGCGGACTTCGATGCGTGCCGCCGCCGCGGCGCCGCGAAGGAACGTCGGCACGCCGCTCGTCATCCCGAGCGAGCCAAGCGCTGCCTCCGCGCCCACCCCGGCCATGGCGTCGCCCGGGAACGCCGCGGCGGCCGCCGGCGCCATCGCCGGAACCGCACGGCCGCGCTTCACTCGCTCTCCGCGCCGGGACGCCGCGACCGATCGCACCGTCAGGAGAACGCCGGCCAATCCCATGAGCAGGATCCACGCGCGGTTCAGCCAGAACGTTCCATCCAGCGGGACGTGGCTTTTGTTGTAGTACTCGACGCCCCGATCGACCTTGAGGTGCGTTTCGTTCAGCCACCGGAATCCCGCCGGGTCGAAGATCTGTAAGATCTTGTTGATCCTCGGATCCAGCCACGAGGGCGACCACTCCCAGAGAAAGAAACCGAACAAGAGGAGCGTCGCGACCGGCAGCACGAACACCAGCACCGGGTTTCGCGTCTTTTCCCCGATATAGAGCGACACGCCTCCGTAGAAGAGGAGGAACGGGAGTCCGATCAGGAGCACCGGTCTCAGATAGTTTCCGAAGGCGAAGGGCCCCCGGATTTCATTCGCGCTGCCGTTCGGGATGGCGTGATTGAAGAAGGCGCTCGCCATCGCCCAGAGGAGCATCAGGCCGACGAAGCCCGCCATGACCGCCAGGAATCGGCCCCACACATACTCCCCTGCCGTCAGCGGCGTCGAGTGGAGCAGGACGTCGACCTTCGTCTCGCGATCGCGGAGCAGGATGAGGCCCGCGGCGATCGCGATGAAGAACGCGTAGATGAGGAGGGTGATGTACGTCATCGTCTGCGTCTGGGCGAACTCCGACGTGATCCACGCCTTCGTCCCACCGACCGAGCTATCTCCCGACGCGATCTGCATCTTGCCGCTCGATAGTCCGAAGGCCATGAAGAGGAGCAAGAGCCCGAGGATGATGAAGAGCGGCCGGCGGAAGGAGTGCCAGAACTCCACGCTGAACGTGGCCCCAAACCTGCGAAGGTTCATTCGATGGCCCCCACGACGGCCGGAGCCGGAGATCCCGCCGCGGATGCCGCTGCCGCGCCGACGCGTCCCGGAAGCGCCCCGAGACGCATCAACACGAGGTAGGCGTCTTCGAGCGTGGCGGGCACGCGCTCGAATCCGTGAGGCGGCGACCCGGCCCGCTCGTAGAGCCGGGCGTGGTTGCGGCCCTCGACCAGCACCACCTGCGTGACGGTCCTCTCGGCCCGGAGGCCGGGGAGGTCGCTGACGGCGACCGTTCCTTCGTACATGTGGCCCTGGATCGACGCACGCGCCTCGGCCGGCGTCGTGACGGCGATGAGCCTTCCCGAACGAATCACCGCGAAGCGCGGGCAGAGCACGGCCACGTCTTCGACGATGTGGGTCGAGAGGATCACGATCCGATCGGCCGCGAGCTCGGAAAGTAGTTGATAGAAGCGAAGACGCTCCTCCGGATCGAGGCCCGCCGTTGGCTCGTCCACGATGATGAGGCGCGGATTCCCGGCGATCGCCTGCGCGATGCCGAGTCGCTGGCGCATGCCGCCGGAGTAACCCTTCACCGCGCGCTTCGCCGCGAACGTGAGATTGACCCGCTCGAGGAGATCGCGCACGAGCTTCTTCCGGCCTCCGGGCGCGTCGACGCCCTTGAGTTCCAGGAGGTGCGAGAGCATCGCCTCGCCCGAGAGGTGCGGATAGAACCCGAATTCTTGAGGCAGATATCCGAGGCGCGGCCAGACCCGCTCCGGATGTTGGGCGATGTCCTCACCGTCCAGCGTCACCGAGCCCGAGGTCGGCTCGAGCAGGCCCGCAAGGATCTTCATGAAGGTCGACTTCCCCGCCCCGTTCGGGCCGAGGAGCCCGTACATCCCCGGCGCCACGTCGAGATCGATTCCGTTCAACGCCGTGACGGGGCCGGGATAAACCTTGATCAGGCCGCGCGTGGAGAGCATTCGATTCTCCTGAGGGTGAGGGCAAGAAAGACGAGGCAACGCAGAGAATACGCGCGCCCTGCCGTGTGGGTTTCGCCGTGGATGTGGCCGCCGCGTCCGTTCATCGGCCGTTCTCGATTCGGGGCGAACGGGATCTCCGCTGCTTCTTCCGACCGCGGTGGCCAAGCGGTGTGAGGAGGATGGTAATGGCATAGAGCTTCCCTTTGGGGCTCCGCTTGCCGGCCACCGTGTTGAGGGCGCGGATCCGCTGATTGGCCTCGGCCAGTTCCGCCGGCGAGAGCCAGCCCGTCGTACGCGCAGCCCAGAGCTCGCGCTGGGGACCGTGCGCCCGAACGTTGGGAGACGCGGCGCCCTTCTTGAAGTCGCGGATTCCGAGGCGCAACATCGACGAAACGATCGCGATGACCGCGGGCGAGTTGCCCCCCGGAGACGGATCGTGGCGCAAGGTCGGTTCTTGGTGGACCGCCTGAAACAGCTCCTCCCGGCGACCCTGGTACTCCCGCGTTCCCGCCGAGGAAACGAGTCCCGCGCGCCGAAGCTCGCGAAGGTGGTAGTAGAGACCATCCGCGGGCCGGTGAACCAATCGCCCCAGCTCGGCGGCCGACGCGGGCCCCGTGCGGACCAGGAGATCCAGGAGTTCCTGGCGGATCGGCGAGGCGAGCGCCTTGAGGTGGGCCGGCTTCGAGATGGGACGGTTCGCGGACGAGGCCATACGCACGAAGGCTACGCGCCTCGCTTTGAAATACAAGCATTATTTTCAGCGACGGCCGGGGGAGTATTCGACGGCCGAAAAGCGGAGGATTGAGGTGGGAACTGCCGGCTACGAAGCGGCGACCTTCGTCGCGGGTCGCTCGACGTTCTCGTCGCGCCCCGATCCGACCGAGACGAGGCGGATGGGCACGCCTGCGAGCACTTCGAGCTGGTCGAGGTAGCGCCGGGCCTCCGGGGGCAGGTCTTCCCAGTGACGAGCGGCGGTGGTCGGCTTCTTCCAGCCCGCGAACGTTTCGAGCACGGGATTGACAGCCTCGAGCTCCGAGAGCGATTCCGGCATCTCGGCGACGCGGCGTCCGTCGATCTCGTAGGCGACGACCGCACGGACCTCGACCAGAGAGTCGAGCACGTCGAGCTTGGTGATGACGAGCTGGGTGAGCCCGTTCACGCGCGCGGCGTGGCGGAGCGCGACCACGTCGAACCAGCCGCAACGGCGGGGCCGCCCGGTCGTCGCGCCGTATTCCTTCCCTTCTTCCCGCAACTTGTTCGCGAGATCTCCCTCGAGCTCCGACGGGAAGGGGCCGTTCCCCACGCGCGTCGCATAGGCCTTGGCCACGCCGATCACGTCCGTGATCAGGGTCGGTCCGACGCCCACACCCGTGCAGGCGCCCCCGGACGTGGCGCTCGACGACGTGACGTAGGGATACGTGCCGTGGTCGACGTCGAGGTGCGTGCCCTGCGCTCCCTCGAGAAGGACGCGCTTGCCCGCCTTGATGGCGTTGTTGACCTCGAGCGAGACGTTCACGACCAGTGGTCGGAGCATCTCCGCGTCGCGCGCGGCGGAGTCGAGGATCTCGGCAATCGGCTTGACGGGCGCCTCCGGCCCGACCAGCCGAAGGGCTCGGTCCCGAAGCGCGCGGATCCGCTCCTCGCGAATCGCCGGATCGAGCAGGTCCACGACCCGCATGCCGACGCGCCCCGCCTTGTCCGTGTACGCGGGGCCGATGCCGCGGCCGGTCGTGCCGATCGCCTTGCCGGTCGTCTCGGCGTGCTTTTCGATGACCCGGTGATCCGGGAGGATGACGTGGGTCGAGCCGGAGACGAAGAGCCGGCCGGTCGGGTCGATGCCGCCCTTCACGAGCGACTCCCGCTCGTCGCGCAAGGCGGCGGGGTCGAGCACGACGCCGTTTCCGATGTAGCAGAGCGTCCGCGGCCGGAGGATCCCCGATGGGATCAAGTGCAGGACGAACGTCCGGCCTCCGAAGCAAACGGTGTGGCCGGCGTTCGGGCCGCCCTGGTAGCGCGCAACGACGTCGGCCTGCTCGCTCAGGAGGTCGACGATCTTTCCTTTGCCTTCATCGCCCCATTGGGCGCCCACGATGACCCGAACCGACATGTCGTTCCCACCCTCCAAAGAAAAGGCCCCCGCGAGATCCCTGCACGCGGCGGCTCCGAACCAGCCCAGCCAATCTACGCTACCAGACGTCGTCCCGGCGCGTCAACGCCCACCAGGGCCCGCGACATACCGCCCGGCAGGCACCAAACTGCCGAGCTAACTTACAGTTTTATATTGTGTTACACGTCCTCGCCGTTCTTTCGAAAGATGTCGAGGAAGCAGGCGAGCGCCTCGTCCAGTGTCTCGACGATGGGGGCGTTCGGGAGCTTCTCGCGAAGGATCGCCACGGGCCGCATGAGGACCGGGTAGTCGGCCGTCTGGAGGAGGGTGAGGTCGTTCAGGCTATCCCCCATGCCGATGACCTTGAAGCCCGCGTTCCGCATCCCTTCCATGACCATGGCCTTCCGGCCGCGGATCCGAAGCTTCCACCCGCAGATCCGACCCTCGGCGTCCGTCTCGAACCGATTGGCGAAGAGATTGAATCCGCCCAGGTGCTCCACCATCGGCTCCGCGAATTCGTGGAACGTGTCGGAGATGATCATGACCTGGCAATGACGGCGGATCCGCTTCAGGAACTCGCGCGATCCGAGGTACGGCGGCACCTTGTGGGCGACCGCCTGCACCTGCTTGAGCGTGACGCCCGCGCGGTTCAACGCCGTGACCCGCTGCTGCATGAGGTCGTCGAAGTCTGCGGTGTCCCGCGTCGTCAGGTGGAGTTCGGCGATGGCGAACTCGTCTCCCAGGTGGGGCCAGATTTCCGGGGCGAGAACGCCCTCGAGATCGATCGCGGCAATCATGAGCGGATGAGTCTACCGCACAAAATGAGTGGGGGGAGGCTCTTTCGAGCCTCCCCCGAGATCTCCGGTGGGCTGATTGGATTCGCCAGACCGCACCAGGCTAGAGCGCGCTAGGTGAAGTCCTAGCTACAGCCACCTCCGCTGATCCGTTCACCATTACTGTCGTGCACTGGACCACCTCCTTTCCGCGATTTGCAGATGCTCGCGCTGGGGGCGTCGAGTGTCAATATCAAATCAGGGCCGGGCCATGGCGGCCAGGAGGAGCTTGACGATCTCCTCCCCCACCGCTTCCTGGGCTTCCACGGTCGCGGCGCCCACATGCGGCGTCGCCACGACGTTCGGGAGGTTCACGAGGATCCAGTCGCTGGGCGGCTCTTCGCCGAAGACGTCGAGGGCCGCGCCGCCGAGCTGCCCCGACCGGAGGGCCGCGACCAGCGCGGCTTCGTCCACCAGTCCGCCCCGCGCGGCATTGACCAGAATCGCCCCCTTCGGCATCCGGGCGAACTGGGCGGCGCCGAAGAGGCCCTTCGTCTCCGCCATCATCGGCGCGTGGAGCGTGACGATGTCCGCCCGCGCGAGGAGCGTATCCAGAGACAGGGGCTCCACGCCGAGCGCGCGCGCGTCCGCTTCAGGGACGAGCGGGTCGTGGCCGACGCAGGTCATCTCGAAGGCTTGCGCCCGCTTCGCCACGGCGCGGCCGATCTTCCCCAGACCCACGATCCCGAGCGTCTTTCCGCGAAGCTCGCGCCCCTGGAACCGCGACTTCTCCCATTCGCCCCGCCGGAGCGACGCGTCGGCCGCCGGAATCTTTCGAAGCAGTCCGAGCAGGAGGCCGAAGACCAGCTCGGCGACCGCAACGGCGTTCGCGCCGGGAACGTTCAAGACGGCGATCCCCCGCTCCTTGGCCGCGACCACGTCGATGTTGTCGAGGCCGGCGCCCGCCCGCGCGACCCATCGGAGTCGCGGCGCACCTTCGATCAGGCGCCGCGTCACCTTGGTCGCGCCTCGAACGATCCAGGCGTCGATCTCCCGGACGAGGGGGACGAGCGCGTCTTCGGAGAGCCCCTTCACCTCGTGGACGGAAATGTCGGGCGCCGACTTCAGACTCGCGATGGCTTGGGCGGACAGGGGGTCGCTGACGAGGACGGCGCGTTTCTGCATCGGGGCGTGGGGCCGGGCGCGCTACGCGACGGGGGTCGCGGCGGCGGCGCCCGAACGGCGGTACGATTCCAGGGCGGCGCGAATGCCGGTGCCCGGCTCGATCTTGAACCCGTGATCGGCCAGGGCGGACTCGAAGGCCCCGACCATGCGAAGGATGTCCCCTTCGTCGTAGTAGCCGATGTGCCCGAGGCGGAAGATCTTTCCCTTCAGCCGATCCTGGCCGCCGGCGATCTTGACGCCGTAGGTCTTCTCCATCGTCTTGATGACCGCGCCGCCGTCGACTTCCGCGGGGCCCGTCACCGCGGTCACCGCGTTCGAAGGGACCTCGGCGAAGAGCTTGAGCCTGAGGGCACGGGCCGCGGCTCTCGTGGCGTCCGCGTTCTTTTGGTGGCGGGCGAAGACGTTTTCGCGCCCCTCCTTCACCATGAGGGACGCCGCCGCGTGCGTCGCCAGGACGAGCGAGATCCCGGGCGTGAACGGGGTGTCGCCCTTCTCGAGCGTGGTCTTGGCCTTCAGGAGATTGAAATAGAACCGCGGCAGCTTCGCCTTCTCCGCCGCCTCCCACGCACGGGGCCCGAAGCAGACGTAGCCCAGCCCGGGCGGGATCATCATCCCCTTTTGCGAGCCCCAGACCACGCCGTCCAGGTCCGAGTCGTCGAAACGGAGGTCATAGACGCCGAAGGAAGTGACCGCGTCGATCACCGTGAGGACGCCGCGGGCTCTGGCCGCGCGCGCGAACTCGTGCACCGGAAAGAGCGCTCCGGTCGAGGTCTCGCTGTGCGTCACGAAGAGCGCCTTCGCCTTCGGGTGCGCGGCGAGCGCCGATTCGACTTCCTCGACGGTCGCGACGCGGCCCCACTCGACGCTCACCTTGTGCACGGTGAGGCCGTAGGCCTCCCCGATCCCGCGCCAGCGGTCGCCGAACTTCCCGCCCTCGACCACGATCATCTCGTCGCCGGGCGAGAGGAGATTCACGACCGCGGACTCCATCGCGCCGGAGCCCGAGGCCGTGACGGTCAGGACCGGATGCTTTGTGCCCAGGAGCTGCTGGAGGAGGCGGGTCGCCTCGAGGAAGATCTGCCGGTATTCGTCGGTTCGGTGATGGATGATCGGGCGGGCCATCGCCGCGAGCACTTCGTTCGGAAGCTCGGTCGGCCCCGGTGTGAACAGAACCTTCTTCAATGCGCGTAGGCCTGCTGTTTGTCGTCCGACTCGCCGGGGACGACGCGCCGTGGCTCCGCCGGCTTCAGGGCGATTTCCAGCACCTCATCCATCGTCTCGACCAGGCGGAATTCGACGCCCTGGCGCACGTAGTCGGGCAGCTCTTTCAGGTCCTTCTCGTTTTGCTTCGGAATGATGACGGTCTTCACCCCCGCGCGCGTGGCGGCCACGACCTTCTCGTTCAGCCCGCCGATCGGAAGGACGTTCCCGAGGAGCGTGATCTCGCCGGTCATCGCGACGTCTTCGCGGGTCGCGACCCCCGTCAACGCCGAGACGAGCGCGGTCGCCATCGTAATTCCTGCCGACGGGCCGTCCTTGGGGATCGCCCCCTCGGGCAAGTGGACGTGGATGTCGACCTCTTTGTAGAACTTCTTGTCGAGCCCGAGGGCGGCGGCCCGCGAGCGGATGTACGAGAGCGCGGCGTGCCCCGACTCGCGCATCGTCTCGCCGAGCTTGCCGGTCATGCTGAGGACGCCCGAGCCCGGTAGAACCCCGACCTCGACGTTGAGCACGTCCCCGCCCACTTCGGTCCAGGCAAGGCCCGTCGCGACGCCGACACGCGAACGGCGCTCGATCTGACTGTCGATGAATTTCGGCACGCCGAGGTAGTCGGAGAGGTTCGCTTCCGTGACGCGCATCACCTTCGGCTTCTTGGCCATGGCCTTCTTCTTGGCCACCTTCCGACAGATCGCGGCGATCTCCCGCTCCAGGCTCCGGACGCCGGATTCGCGCGTGTAGTGGTTGATCACCGACTTGAGCGCGTCCTCGGCGATCTTGACGTCCTTCTCCTCCAGGCCGTGCGCCTTCAGCACCTTGGGGATCAGGAACTCCCTCGCGATCCGGATCTTCTCGAATTCGAGATACCCGGGAAGCCGCACGATTTCCATACGATCCGAGAGCGCGCCCGGGATCGAGTAGAGCGAGTTGGCCGTCGTGATGAACATGATCTGCGAAAGGTCGAGGTCGACCTCGAGATAGTGGTCATTGAACGTATGGTTCTGCTCGGGATCCAGCACCTCGAGCAGCGCCGACGCGGGATCGCCCCGGAAGTCGGTGCCCAACTTGTCGATCTCGTCCAGCAGGAGCACCGGGTTCCGGGATCCGGCCTTCTTCAACGCCTGCACGATCCGCCCGGGCATGGAGCCGATGTACGTGCGCCGGTGGCCGCGGATCTCGGCTTCGTCGCGGACGCCGCCGAGCGACATCCGCGCGAACTTCCGTCCGAGGGCCCGGGCGATCGACTTGCCGAGCGACGTCTTTCCGACGCCGGGCGGGCCGACGAAGCAGAGGATCGGGCCCTTCAGGCTCCCGGACAGCTTCATGACCGCGAGGTATTCGAGGATCCGCTCCTTCACCTTGACCAAGCCATAGTGATCCTCGTTCAGGATCTTCTCGACGGCCGCGATGTCGTTCGAGTCGTCCGTCATCACGGACCACGGAATCGACACGAGCCAGTCGATGTAGTTCCGCACGACCGTCGCCTCGGGGCTCATGAAGGACATCTTGCCGAGCTTGTCCAGCTCCTTCATGGCCTTCTCGTGCACTTCCTTCGGCATCTTCGCCTTCTTGACCAGCTGCGTCAGCTCCTCGGCCTCGTTCGAGAACTCGCTCGCGTAGCCGAGCTCCTTCCGAATCGCCTTGAGCTGCTCGTTCAGATAGAACTCTTTCTGATTCTTCGTGACCTGGTTGCGGACCTGGCCCTCGATCTTGCGCTCCAACTTGAGAATTTCGAGCTCGCTCGCGAGGGTCTTCGAGAGCAGGCGGAATCGCTCCACGAGGTCGTCCTGCTCGAGAATCTGCTGCTTCACTCCAACCTTCAAAAGCACGTGGGAGGCGACCGTGTAGGAGAGGAGCACCGGGTTCGTGATGTTGTTCGCGGTGGCGAGCACCTCGTCCGGCACGCGGCGATTCAGGTGGACGTAGTCGTTGAACGACGCGAGCACGTTCCGGATCAAGGCCTCGAGCGAGGCATCCTGCTTCGCGTCGTCCTTGATCACCGCCACGGACGCCGACATGGAGTCGTCGCCCGGGAAGAACTTCTTCGCACGGCCGCGGCAGATCCCTTCGACCAGGACGCGCATGGTGCCGTCGGGAAGGCGGAAGAGCTGGAGCACCCGGACGATGGTTCCGACCTTGTAGAGGTCCTTGGATGCCGGATCCGCGATCTCGGGCCGGCGCTGGGCCAGCACGAACACGACGCGGTCCTTCTGCACCGCCGCCTCGATCGCGTTGACGGAGGCGGCACGGCCCACGAGGAGCGGGATGGTCATGTACGGATAAATGACGACGTCGCGGAGCGGGAGAAGCGGGATCTTGTCCCGAATCTCGAACACCTCCCCGTCGCGTTCGATTCGAATCATGGGGGTCCTCGGGTTGGACTTCGTTCCGGGCTTCTTGATGTCAGGCTTCCTTGCGCCGACGGTCGCCGCGGAACGCGAGGATCGGCTGCGCTTTCTTCTCGATGACCTCGCGGGTGATCGTGCATCCGACCACTTCGAGGCGCGATGGGATTTCGTACATGAGATCGAGCATGCCCTCTTCGAGGACCGCGCGGAGCCCGCGGGCGCCCGTGCCGCGCTTCAAGGCCAGCTCGGCGACCGCCTCGAGTCCGTCCTCGGTGAACTCGAGCTTGACCCCCTCCATCTCGAAGAACTTTTGGTACTGCTTCGCGATCGCGTTCTTCGGTTTGGTCAGGATCTCGACGAGCGATGCCTTGTCGAGCGAGTCCAGGACGCCGGTCACCGGAAGGCGTCCCACCAGCTCCGGGATGAGCCCGTAGCGGAGCAGGTCCTCCGGCTCCACCAGCGCCAGAAGCTCGCCCAGATTCCGTTCCTTCTTGCTCTTGATATCGGCGCCGAAGCCCATCGCCTTCTGGCCCACGCGGCGTTCGACGATCTTCTCGAGTCCCTCGAACGCACCGCCGCAGATGAAGAGGATGTCCTTCGTGTTCACCTCGATGTACTTCTGCTGCGGATGCTTGCGCCCGCCCTGCGGCGGCACGTTGGCGACGGTGCCCTCCAGGATCTTGAGGAGCGCCTGCTGCACGCCCTCCCCGGAGACGTCGCGCGTGATGGACGGGTTCTCCGACTTGCGCGAGATCTTGTCGAGCTCGTCGATGTAGACGATGCCGTGCTCCGCGTTCACGACGTTGAAATCCGTCGCCTGGAGGAGCCGGACCAGGATGTTCTCCACGTCCTCGCCGACGTA
>Ga0070699_100001215_pt1 | contig 23796 bp, 18 predicted proteins | sample KBSK1503metaG_FD_65473 | JGI IMG/M metagenome (GOLD analysis project Ga0070699, IMG submission 65473) | Corn, switchgrass and miscanthus rhizosphere microbial communities from Kellogg Biological Station, Michigan, USA - KBS K1-50-3 metaG | ecosystem: Host-associated > Plants > Roots >...
ATGTCCTGGACGTAGTCCGAGCGGCGGCCGATGGCGGCGACGTCGGCCTGGCCGAGCGGGAGCGTGGTCAGCGCCCGGCGGACCCGCCGGGCCAGGGTCAGCTGGCGCAGCATCGCGCCCGGGTCTTCCTGGCGCGCCGTCATGACCCCCCAGGCGAACGGGGTCTCCAGCGAGAGCCCGTCCCGGCGCAGGAACTCCAGCGTCAGCGCCGACTCGGTCACCTGCGGGATCATCGCCTTGACCTCCGGCGGGAGGCTGTCGGCGACCGCCCACTGCACGTACCCCAGGTAGCTGCCGCCGACCAGCACGAGCGCATCGCCGAACCAGGGCTGCTTCACCACCCACTCGAGGGTCGCGAGGCCGTCTTCCCGCTCGTGCCGGAACGGGTCGAACGCACCGCCGGATCCGAACGTGCCGCGGGTGCTCTGCATCAGCACCTGGAACCCGCGCTCGGCCAGCGGCCTGGCTGCGGCCGCGGCGATCGCGCCCCGCCTGCCGTACGGGCTGCGCAGCAGCGCGACCGGCAGCCCCTGGCCCCCGGCACGGGGCGCGTACCGGTCCGCCAGCAGCACGGTCCCGTCGGGCATCGGGACCCGCAGGTCACGCTCGCTGGCCAGGTCCCGGGTCAGCGGCGGGTCCAGCTTCAGCACGCGCTGCATGAGATGGCTGCTCAGGTTCACCCGCCCGCGCTCCTTCTCTTTAGTGCCCCGTGGTCAGCCTGCCGGGCCGGGCACCGCGGCCGCGGGCTCGGTGAGCGCCGCGCGCTGCTCCGCGCACAGCTCCGCGAGGGCCTGCGGTGCGCTCCGGCAGAGCCCGGGGAAGTTGAGGTAGCCGTGCGGCATGCCGACGTACTCGGTGAACCGCACGGGCACCCCGGCGGCCCGCAGCGCGGCGGCGTAGCGGGCTCCGTCGTCGCGCAGCGGGTCGTGCTCGGCCACCTGGATCAGCGCCGGGGGCAGGCCGCTGTGGTCGACGGCGAGCAGTGGCGAGGCCCGGCTGTCACGGGCATCGGCGTCACCCAGGTAGTGCCTGCGGTAGGCGCGCATCTCCGGCTCGGAGATGATCAGCGTGTTCGCCGCGGCCGTCGGGATGGCGGTCATGTCGGTGGGCGGGTAGAGCAGCGCCTGATGGCCGATCGCCGGCCCGCCGCGGTCCCGGGCCAGCAGGCACACGACCGCCGACAGGTTTCCGCCGGCGCTCTCCCCCATGACCGCCGTGGGCCCGTCGGCCTCCAGGCTCGCGGCGTTCTCCGCGGCCCAGGCCAGGGCGGCATAGCAGTCGTCGACGGCGGCGGGGAACCGGTGGCCGGGCGCCAGCCGGTAGTCCACGGACATCACGACGGCACCGACGGTCAGCGCGACCTGGCTGCAGAGCCAGTCGCCCAGGCGAAGGTCGCCGAGGACGAACCCGCCGCCGTGAAAGTTGACGATCAGCGGCCGGGTGCCGGAGCCGGCCCGGCCCGGACGGTAGATCCGCACCGGGAGATCCCCGGCCGGTCCGGGGATCGTCCGGTCGTTCACCACCGTGCCCGGCGCCACCGTCCCGAAGATGCGGTTGGCGAGCGCGTTGCTGGGAGTGTGCCGGGCCTGCAGCTTGATGACGTCCGCCTCGCTCAGCGATGCGATCGAGCCCTGGCGCCGCACCATCCAGCTCCACACCCGCACCCGGCGATCTACAGATGCCATCGCGCGCTCCGTTCCCGGCCTCCGGGCGCCGAGGTCCGCCAAGGCCGACAGGCGCACAGCCAGAGAACACTATTCTCGGACCAGAGAACGTCGTATGGCAAGATTCCTGGGCCAGCGCGGTCCACCAACGCCGCGCCGCCCCGCCGCCGCGCCGCGCCGCCCCGCCGCTGGCTCACGGCCCGACGACCGGGCCTGTATCACAGCATGCAAGCGTGGCTCGCCATGCGCAAGCGTCCGCGGCGACCGACCCGCCGCCCTAGCAAGTGATCGCTCACTCTGCTAAGGTTGACGTCGGCGACTCGATCGCAGGAGGCATGGTGGAGGGTGCGACAGCGGCATCTGGGCCACTGCCCGACGAGTGGTGGCAGCATCACTTCGATCCGCACTCTCCCGAGCTCGCCCCGTGCCTGTACGAGACGCTGGCCCCCATGCGCGAGCGATGCCCTGTTGCCCACAGCGACCGCTACGACGGCTTCTGGGTGGTGACGAGATACGAGGACGTCCTCGAGGTCGCCCAAGATTGGCAGACCTTCAGCTCAGCCCACGGCCTGACGGTACCGCGAGCGCCGATCGCCGTCCGCAATCTGCCTGTGGAAGTCGACCCACCTATCCAGCGGATCTACAAACGGCTCATCACGCCGTACTTCACCCCCATGGCGGTAGCGGCCTACGAGCAGGCGACGCGCGAACTGGTCAACCGCCTGATCGACAACTTCGTTGAAGCCGGCTCGTGCGAGTTCATGAACGAATTCGCGCGACCCTTTCCGAGCCTGGCGTTCTTCGACATGGTCATCAGTGCGCCGCCCGAGGACATCGACCGGGTTGCGTACATGGCGTCGAAGGCATCGCTGCCCAATGATCCGGAGGCGGGCGAGTGCTGGCTCGGGCTCTCCGCATGGATCAGGGATTTCATCGAGCGCCGGCGGCGGCAACCTAAACGAGGCGATGTTGTCGATGCCGTCATCCGCGCCACCGTGGACGGGCGGCCAATCACCGACGACGAGAGCGTCGGGCTCATTCAGCTGATCATCCTCGGCGGGCTGGAAACCACGGCGTCCGCGCTGGGGCTGTGGTTCCACCGGTTCTGCGGCCGGCCCGAGATTCCCGCGCTGCTGCGAGGCAGCCCAGAGCTCATCCCGGACGCGGTCGAGGAACTGCTGCGCATCGATTCGCCGTTCATCTCGATCAGCCGCACCGCCGTGCAGGACGGCAAGATCGGCGACCAGGCGATCCGCAGCGGCGACAAGGTCGTGCTGTACTGGGCGTCGGCCAATCGCGACAACGCCGAGTTCTCCACCCCGGACGACTTCGACCTCGGCCGCGAGCACAATCGCCATCTCGCGTTCGGTGTCGGGCCGCACCGGTGCGCCGGCTCCAACCTCGCCCGCCTCAACCTGCGTATCGGACTGGAGGAGTCGCTGCGCCGCCTGCACGACATCAGGCTGCAGGACGGGGCCGACATCCACTTCCACTCCACCTCCACCCGCTCGCCGCTGGCGCTGCCGATCACGTTCACTCCTGGGCCCCGGCGGGTCACGGCGTCGTGACCGACGCTCGGCACGCCGAGGCCACCGGATGCACCGCCGACGTCGGTGGCGCTGCGCGGTACGCCGGCAGCCGCCTGCGACGGGTCGAAGACGCTGGCCTGCTCACCGGAGTCGGGACACTCGTCGCCGACGTCTGGCTGCCTGGCATGCTGCACGCCCGCTTCGCACCGGGGCCTGAACTCGCGTCCGGCGGGCGCTGCCGGGAGCGCTGAGGTCGGTCACGCCTGCGATCCGAGTCCGGGGATGCGTTGCTCGGCAATTTCGAGCTTCCCGCTGTGGCTCCGGCGTATGACCTGCTGTTGATCGAGGATGGACCGGGCGGCGAACGGTCCCGGACCTTGGAGAGTGAACGCAAGGGCCGTGTAATCCACCAGTACCGAATCGCCGTCCAGCATGGACGAACGGACGTTGGCGATCACATGCCGGCTCCGGTGCTCGGCGTTCGGCGCCAGACCCGCTCGCATCGCCTGCTCTATCTCCGTCCTCCCGGTCGCCCCCAGGAAGACGGCGTCCTCAGCATAGAGCCCCACCGCCCCGTCGATGTCCCGGCGGTCGATCCGAGCGAAGAGCTCCATGACGAGCGCCTGGGCAGCAAGCTGCAGAGCACCCTCGTGTAGGGCCTCGACTGCCGTCGGGTCAGACATCGTTGCCCGCCTTCCACGCCGCCCCGCGGACCGCGCACCCGTAGGGGCGGCGGCCGCGCTCCCGAGCTGCAGACACCAGTAAAAGGTGAACGCTCACTTTACAGGGGTCCGCGGACTCGATAGCCTGCCAGCCAACCTCAACCGCGGCCGGTCACCGTCGAAGGAGGGCACGTGCGATTCGGCTTCAAGGTCCCGCACCAGGCGATCACTTGGACAAGGCTCGCCGATGTCTGGCGCGTGGGCGATGATCTTGACGTCTTCGAGTCGGCGTGGACCTACGACCATCTCGTGGCGCTGCGGGCGGTCGAGGGCGGGATCGATATCGCTCCGGCAACACCGATGCTCGATGGCTGGTCGCTCTTGGCCGCGTTGGCGGCGATTACGCAGCGCCTGCGCATCGGGAACCTCGTCAGCTGCGTGCCGTTTCGGCACCCCGTGGTGCTGACGAAGATAGCGACCACGGTCGACGAGATCTCCGGCGGTCGCCTCGAGCTCGGCCTCGGCGCCGGCTGGATGGAACCGGAAGCGGCGATGTACGGCACCGAGCTTGGCTCGCTCCGCGACCGGCTCGTTCGGCTGGAGGAGGCGCTCGAGGTCATACTCGGGCTTCTGACATCGGAGACGTTCGACTACGACGGCCGCTTCTATCGCCTGTCCGGGGCGCGCGTGGAGCCTAAGGTTCAGCGACCGCGGCCGCCGATCTGGCTCGGCGGCAACGGCGAGAAGCGCACCCTGCGTCTTGTCGCCCGCTACGCCGATGCCTGGAACTACACGGCGCTGCGGCCCGGTGGCGAGCTCGATGCCTTCCGCGCCAAGTGCGACGTTCTCCGCGAACGTTGTGTCGAGATCGGCCGCGATCCCTCGGACGTGCTCATCACCGCTCAGCTACTGCTCGGCGACGGGCCCGCGCAGCTGGCCGAGAGCGCTTCGGCCTGGGGTGACGCCGGCGCGAGCTACATCATCGTCATGCTGCCCGCGGGCGCCGAACCCGGCTTGCTGGAGCAGTTGGCCGTTGCTCTCGGGCCGCTGCGCGACGCGTGATGACCGGCTTCGCAGACACGCGAGATGCAGCGTCGATGCCGCTGCCCACCTTGCGAGGCACCGAACACGTTTCCATGACGGTGCCCGACCTGGACGAGGCTTCGGAATTCTTCGCCGACATGTTCGGCTGCCAGACCCTGTACACCATGGGTCCGTTCAGCGGATCGAAGGACGGGTCGAAAGGCTCGTTCATGCGGGTGTACGCGAACGCCGACGTGCGCGCGGTGGTGCACAACGTGCGGGTCATGCGCAGCCCCTTCCTCAACATCGAGCTGTTCCAGGCCTCGTACCCCGGCCAGCGATCGCTCTGGCCCGACTTCCTGGACATCGGGGGCTGGCACCTCGCGGGCTACGTCGACGACATCGACGCGGCCATCGAGTATGCGAGCGCCAGGGACGTCTTCGTCCTCGGCGACGGCAAGCGGCCGACGAGAGGTCCCGAAGCAGGTGACGGCGCATTCACCTGTCACTTCATAACGGGGTGGGGTATGCGCTTCGAACTGGTGACCTTTCCGAACGGACGCGCCTACGAGGCGGCCCGCGAGGGCCGCTTGTGGAACCCGGCCGAACCCGGCACAGGAGGGCCGGCCGCCCTCGTCCCGAGCGGCGGCGTCCCCACCTTCCACGGATTCGAGCACCTCAGCATGACCGTGCCCGACCTCGACGAGGCCTCCCGGCTCTTCGTGGACGTGCTGGGCGCCGAGTATTTCTACGAGCTGGAGCCGGTGACCGATCGCCGCACCAGCAAGTTCGGGGCGTACGCGAACGTGGATGCACGGGCGACGCCTTCCCGGGTCCGCCTGTTGCGCACGAAGTACCTGAACCTCGAGATCGTGGAGTGCCCCGAGTACCCCGGACAGAACCGCCTGTGGCCGGGCATGCTCGATGTCGGAGGGTGGCATCTGGCCTTCTACGTCGATGACGTCGATGCCGCCCTGGAGTATCTCGCCGAGCTCGATATCCGGGTTCTGGGCGGCAAGAAGCCCGCCTACCTGTACGAGTCCGGCGACGAGGCGTACACCGTGCACTGCCTGACCCCGTTCGGCTTCTACTTCGAGCTGGTCACCTACCCTGACGGCCGGTACCACGCCGACCAGTTCGCCGGCCCGGCCTGGCATCCGGGGCATCCGTCGCGGTAGACCGGGGAGCGCAGCGCCGCCTGGGCACGACGCAGCACCTGAGACTGCGGCGCGTTTGCGGCCAGGCCCCGTTCGACGGGCGCGATTACGCGACGCCGGATGCCGGGTTCACCTCGTGCGCAAAGCCGTCGATGTCGACGCCGTCGCGCCGCGGCTTGTCGGTGTACACCCGGCCCCGCCAGATCTTGCCGTCCTTGACCTGGAGAACGTTCATGTGCGGCACCATCGTCCCGTCCGACATCTCGGTCAGCGCCTCGAGATACACGCGATCACCCACGACGGCCGTCGAGACAACCTCGAAGCGGCTGTCCGGGGTGCGCTCCCAGATCAGCTTCCATTGCCGCCGGTAGGTATCCAGACCGCTCCAGTTGCGGTCCGGGCGCATCGGGTGCACAACTTCCACGTCCGGGTGCCAGCAGGACACCAGGGCGTCCAGGTCCTTGTCCTGCTGTGCCTTGAGATAACGCGCCAGGAGATCCTCGGCCTCGGTCACTCGAGCCTCCATTCGACTTACGCGCCCGCGCCGAGCTCGGCGGCCGCCTGGCGAGCGGCTTTGAGGATGCCCTGGTAACCGGTGCAGCGACAGAGGTTGCCCGACAGCGCCTCGCGGATCTCCTCGTCGCTGGGATCGGGGTGGTCACGCAGGTAGGCGGTGAGACTGACGACGAAGCCAGGCGTGCAGTACCCGCATTGCAGGCCGTGGCAGTCGCGGAACGCCGCCTGGACCGGTGAGAGCTGCCCGTCCGGCTCAGCGATGCCTTCGATCGTGGTGACCTCGGCCCCGTCGGCCTGGACGGCGAACACGAGGCACGAGCGCACGGCCTCGCCGTCGAGCAGCACGGTGCACGCGCCGCAGACGCCGTGCTCGCAACCGAGGTGCGTGCCGGTGAGCCGACAGTGGCTGCGCAGGAAGTCGGCGAGAGTCAACCGGGGTTCGACGATCGCGCGCCGGTCGCGGCCGTTGACCCGCACCGTCACAGATCGCTCAGGCATCTGCCGCCTCCGTCACTGCGGTGGCCCAGGCCCGGGCCACCATCGCCGCCCCGACGCGCTTGCGGTACTGCGCGGACCCGTGCAGGTCCGCCGGCACCGACTCCAGCTCGGCCATCGCCAGGCGGCCGATCTCCTCGGCATCGATCTCGCCCGCCGCCCTACCGACGACGGACTCCTCGGCGCGGCCGGCCCGCTCGGGCGTGGCCCCCAGACCAAGCAGGCCGATCGCGCACCGCGTAACCCGGCCCCGCGCGTCGAGCTGCACCCCCAGCGCGGCGCCGGCGATGGCGAAGTCGCCATGCCGTCGCGCGAACTCCTCGACGGCGAAACCGCAGCGTCCGGACCACGAAGGGAAGCTCACCGCGACCAGCAGCTCGTCCGGCTCCATGCTCGTCGTCCACAACCCTTCGAAGAAATCAGCGGCGGCGACGGTCCGCTCACTGCGGGGCGAACGGACGTGCAGGCCTGCGCCAAGAGCGAGCGCGACCGCCGGGTACTCAGCCGCCGGGTCGGCGTGGGCGAGCGAGCCGCCCGCCGTACCCCGGTTCCGGATCTGGAAGTGGCCGATCAAGCGGGTGGCCCGGGTCAGCAACGGCACCCCGGCCGCCGCGTCAGGGCTCGCCTCGACGCTGGCGAACCGGGTGCCCGCGCCGATCCAGATCTGCCCGTCGCGGCGCTCGATCCCCGTCAGCTCGGCGATCGCGCCGATGTCGACCAGGTGATCGAACGCAGTCAGCCGGAGGGCGAGCATCGGAATCAGGCTCTGGCCGCCGGCCAGCACCTTCGCCGCGTCGCCCAGCTCGCCCAGCAGAGCGACGGCTTCTTCGATGGTCTCGGGCCGGTGATACTCGAACGGCGCCGGCTTCATCGACGGCCAGCCTCCTCGATCAGCGCCACGATCTGCGCCGGGCTGAGCGGCAGCCGCGTGACGGTGACACCGAACGGGGACAGGGCGTCGGCCACCGCGTTCACGACGGCTGGCGGCGCCCCGATCGCGCCTCCCTCGCCCACGCCCTTGTAACCGCCCGGGCCGGGGCTGGGGGTCTCGACGTGCCCGTACTCGATCACCGGCACGTCCGTCGAGGTCGGCAGCAGGTAATCGACGAACGTCGTCGTCATCGGGTTGCCGTCGGAGTCGTAGACCAGGTTCTCGTACAGCGCCCCGCCGATCCCCTGTACCGTCCCGCCGGCGATCTGCCCCTCGACGACGTTGGGGTTGATCATCGGGCCGCAGTCCTCGCTGACGATGTAGCGCAGCAACCTGACCCGGCCCGTGACGACGTCCACCTCGCAGGTGCACAGGTGCGTGGCATTGACCCACACAAACGGCGTCGTGTTGGTGTAGCGGGCGCTGGCTTCCAGGCCGGCCGGCACGCCGGGGGGCAGCGAGGCTGGCTCGAAGTAGGCCGTGGCCGCGATGTCGGCCAGCGAGACCGCGGCCGAAGGGTCGCCACGGACGCTGGCCCGGCTGTCGACCAGCTCGATGTCGGCCTCAGAAGCCTCCAGCTTGTGCGCCGCGATGGCCACGATCCGCATCCGCAACGTCGTCGCCGCCTCCCCGATCGCGCCCGCGGTCATGGATCCGCTCCGGCTTCCGGCGGCTCCCGCGCCGAAACCGGTGACTGCGGTGTCCCCCTGGATCGTCGCGACGTCGTCGACGTGCGCGCCGAGCGCGTCGGCGGCGAGCTGCACGACCGTGGTCTCGATGCTGTTGCCCGTCGAGCCGCCGGCGATGTAGACGTTCACCTTGCCCGATGGCTCGACGCGGATGGTCGCCGCCTCGGTGGCGTAGTAGTCGAAGCTGGGCGTCGAGGGTTCGACGTAGGTCGACAGCCCCACGCCGAGATAGCGTCCCGCCGCTCGCGCCTGCGCCTGCTCGCGCCGGAAATCCTCGTAGTCCAGCATCTCCAGCGCCTGCTCGAAGGTGGCCAACGGCGCAATGCTGTCGTAGGGCAGGCCGTTCGGGTTGGTGTAGGGAAGCTCGTCGGGCCGCAGCAGGTTGCGACGCCGCAGCTGCATCGGATCGATGCCGATGCGGCGGGCCGCGATGTCCAGCAGCAGCTCCCGGGCCAGCGTCTCGAACTGCCAGGGGCCTCGATAGGCCGAGCGGCCGACGGTGTTCGTGTAGAACGTCTTGGCCGTGAAGCTGGCCCTCGGAACGCGATACGGGCCGGGGAACAGCATCCCGACCAGGCCTGCGGTCCCCACCGGCCACGGCGTCGGATAGGCCCCGCAGTCGGAGACGAAGTCGATCGCCGCGGCCAGGATGGCGCCGTCGGCGTCGAACGCCATCTGTACTGCGCCGTGCTCGTGGCGCGACTGCCCGGCGGAGACCAGGTTCTCCTGCCGGTCCTCGACCCATTTCACCGGCGCGCCCATCTTGGGCGCCACCAGCATCAGGCACATCTCGTCACGCTGCACCATGATCTTCTGCCCGAACGCGCCGCCGGTGTCGCGCGTCACGACGCGGATGCGGTGTTCGGGCAGGCCGAGCAGGCGCGAACAGAACAGGCGAACCTCGTGCGGCGCCTGCGTCGCGGCGTAGATCGTCAGCTCCCCCGTGGCCGGCAGGTAGTCGACGACGAGGCCGCGCCCCTCCATCGGCACCGGCACGTACGCGTTCTGGTAGATCGTCTCGGTCACGACGTGCGCCGCCGCGGCGAAGGCCTCGTCGAGAGTGGCCATCGGGGCGCCCGCCAGCTCCCCGATCAGGTTCGACCCGTGGGATTCGTGGACGAGCGTCGTCGCTTCGTCGGCCCGGGTGTAGTCCACGACCGCCGGCAACGGTTCGTAGTCGACCTCCACCAGCCCGGCAGCATCCTCGGCGAGGTAGCGGCTCTCGGCGATCACCAGCGCAACCGGGTCGCCGACGAAGCGCACCCGGCCTTCGGCCAGGGGCGGCCGCGGGGTTTCCGGGCTATGCCGCCCGACCGAGGTGTGCCACTGCTCCCTGGCATCGCCGTTGAGTTCCGCGGCCGTGTAGACGGCGCGCACACCCGGTGCGGCACAGGCGGCCGAGGTGTCGATGCCGCGGATCTCGGCGTGGGCGACGGGGCTGCGCACGAAACAGGCGTGCAGCATCCCGGGCAGGTCGATGTCGTCGACGTAGGTGCCGTGCCCGGTCAGCAGCCGGGCATCCTCCACCCGGTGCATCCGCCGGCCCGCGTACCGTGTGGCCCCGGTCGCCGCGACATCGGTCAGCTCCACTGCGCTCCTTCTCTCCCGGTCGCGGTGCTCAGGACTCTATGCCCAGATATCGCTGGTAGATCTGGTCCGGGCCGAGTTCCTCGGCCTTCCCCTTGTGGACGACCTCACCCCGGCTGAGGATGTACACCGTGTTGGCGAGGGCGAGCGCGCGCTGCACGTACTGCTCGACGATGACGAGTGAAACCCCCCGGGCTGCGAATCGCGCCAGAACCTCGTAGATCCGGTCGACGACGCGCGGCCCGAGACCGAGACTCGGCTCGTCGACGAGAACGACCTTCGGTTTGGTGAGGTAGGCCCTCGACAGCGCCAGCATCTGCTGCTCCCCGCCGGACAAGCTGCCTGCGGTCTGACCGAGGCGGTTGGTCAGAGCCGGGAACAGCTCGGTGACGTCGGCCAGCGACCGCTTCAGGTCGACCTCGCGCGCTTGCACGGTGAGGTTCTCCAGGACCGTGAGCGACGGGAAGATGCCGCGGCCTTCGGGCAGATGGCATATGCCACGCCGGCTGTACCGGTGGGGAGCGTTGCCCGTGACGTCCTGCCCGTCGAATGCGATGCGGCCCGATCGCGGCTTGACGAACCCGGTCGCGATGCGCAGCAGCGTGGTCTTGCCGGCCCCGTTGGGACCCAGCAGCGCGACGACCTCACCGTCGCCGACGGCGAAGTCGACGCTCCGGAGCACGGTCGTGTCGCCGTAGCCGGCGGTGACGGAATCAAGAGTCAGCATCGGTCTACTCGCGCGTCATGAGGGGTCGGGAGGCATCTGGCTCGGCCGGCCCGCCGGTGAGGTCCGGCTGGCCGGCGTCCGGGGAACCCTCCGAGCCGCCCAGGTAGGCGGAACGCACCTGGGCTGAGTTCTGCATCTCCTCGGCCGTCCCTTCGAAGATCAGCTGCCCGAACTCCAGCACGTACACGTAATCGCAGACCTCCCGCACGAGGGACATGTCGTGCTCCACGAGCAGGATCCCGCACCCGCGTTCGCGAGCCACGATCTGCAGCACCTGACCGAATTGCTCCGTCTCGTGACCGTCGAGCCCGGACGACGGCTCGTCGAGCAGGAGCATGTCGAACGGTCCGGCGAGCTCGCGGGCCAGCTCGACCAGGCGCCGCTGTCCGATCGGCAGCACGCCTACCTGGGCGTCGCAAATCCGCGTGGTCCCGGTCAGCTCGAGGGCCTCGTCGACGACCTCTGAGATGAGCCGCTTCGAATGACGCGAGCCGAAGATCTGGGCCAGCGGGTTCGCCCCGGCCATGGAGGCCTCCCGGCCCATGGCGACGTTCTGGCGCACCGTGAGGCTGCTGAACAGCTCGGTCCGCTGGAAGGTCCGACCGAGGCCACGGCGGGCCCGGCGCGGCGGCCCCTCTCGTGTGACGTCGGTGTCGTGCAGCACGATCTGCCCGGAACTCGCCCGGACGAGGCCACTGCACGCGTTGAACGTCGTGGTCTTGCCCGCGCCGTTCGGCCCGATCAGGCCGGTGATCTTGCCAACGGGGGCCTTGAGGCTGACCCCGTCGACCGCGTGGACGCCGCCGAAGCGGACAGACAAGTCTCGCACGACCAGCCCCTGGCTGGCCGGCGCGTCGCGGCTGCCGCGTGCTCGCTGGGCGACGGCCGGGGGCGCGGCGACCCGCGCCCGGTCCCTCGCCGGCGCGGTGTCGGGCGCGGGTTTGCGACCGCCCAGCCGGTCGAGGACACGCCGCACGGGCTCGGGAGTCCTACCTTTCCCGACGGCCAGGGCGGCGGTCGCAGCACCGAGTCCGAAGGCCAGGTTGAGCACGCTCGTAGTGGTCGCGCTGGTGATGTAGGCCGGAATCACCGAGTAGCCGATCGCGGCGATCACGGCATACCACGGGTCGCCGATCGTGACGATCACGACCAGGGCCACAAGGGTCAGTGAGCTGAACGACGGGAAGTACGTGCCGATGCCGAAGTGGAAGAGCATCGCTTCGAGCGCGCCCGCCATCGCGGCGATGGCCGAGACGATGCAGAACACGATCACCTTCAGCACGCTCGACGTGGTCCCGTGCGTCTCCAGCGCCAGCGGCGAGTCGGCCATCGCCTCCAGCAGCCGGCCCAGCCGCGCGCGATTGATGACGGTGAGCGTGACGACGACCAGCACGGTGATGATCAGGAGCAGATAGTAGAACCCCGTGTCGGTCGACAGGTTCCACCCTCCGATCGAGACCGCCGGCCGCGGGGAATTGAGGCCGAGCGTGGACGAGCCGAACATAAAGTCGCGCGTGTAGAAGGCCTGCTCCATGAGGATGCCGAAGCCCAGGGTCGCCAGCGCGAGGAACACACCGGAGACCCGGACGGCCGGTATCGCGATGAGGGCACCGACCGGCACCGCGACAAGCGACGCGAGCACGAGCGCCAGCAGCCAGGGAAGGCCGTCGTTACCCGCGAAATGTCCGAACGCCGCCGCCCCGACGGCGGCGAACGCCAGGTGGCAGAGCGAGATCTGCCCCGAGCGGCGCACGAGCAGGCCCAGGGATAGGAACAGGATCATGTTGATCAGGGCCGCGGACCACACGTCCACCTTGCCGGCCTGGATGATCGGCACGACCGCGAGCAGGCCAATGGCGATCGCACCCGCCGTCAGGCGGACCCGCGGCGGAGCGTGGTACGCGTGGCGCACCCGCATAGTCGCCGCCAGCCTCCGCTGCACCAGCAGGCGCCGGGGCAGGACGATCAGCACCACGAACAGCACGATGAAAGGCAGTGCCGGGGGCAGGCCACCGACCCAGGAAACCGTCGCCGAGTACTTGTCGACCAGCGCACTGGCCACGCCGACGAAAAGGCCACCGACGAAGGTGAGCGGCAGATTGGTGAAGTAGCCGATGGCCGCCGCGCCGAATGCGGCGAAGACCGCGGTCGTGAGGGTCGCGCCGTCGAGCGTTAGCGAGGGCGCGAGGAACAGACCGGCGACCCCGGCGAACACGCTGCCGATGACCCAGGCCCGGCGGCGGACCAGCACCGGGTCGTCCCCGCTCATGGAGACCAGGTCGGCGTTGTCGACCACGCCCCGCATGACGATCCCCGACCGGACCGACCGGAAGAACCAGTACAGCGTCGCGGCGGCCACGGCCGAGAAGAGGAACAGGATGATCTGCGCCCAGGTGACGTTCACACCCAGCATCCGTACCGTGGACTGCGGCAGGAAATCCGGGAAGGTCGGCGGGTTGGTCGGGTACCACAGCGACCCGATGCTCTCGACGATCAGGATGAGGCCGACCGTCGCGACTACCTTGATCGTCTCGTCGGCGCCGCCCAGCGTTCGGGCCACCAACTCCAGGACCAGCCCCAGGATCGGGGCGAATACGAGTAGCGAGATCGCGGCCGCGGCGCCCCAGGGCAGTCCGTGGATGTTGAGGAAGTAGAAGCAGAACGCCACGAGCGCCGCGATCGCCCCGTAGCCGAAGTTGAAGATGCCGGATGTCTTGTAAGTGAGCACCAGGCCGATACCGGCCAGGCCGTACACCGCACCGGTCGCCAGCCCGATAACGATGAAGGGAAGGAATTCCTGCACTGGACGCCGCCCTTGGCTCTTCGATCCAACCGGTTGAATAAGCAGGTCCGCCTGGGGTGCGAGCTAATGTAGTGAACAACTATTCACTCCGCAACGGTCGTTGCACCAAGATCGCGCATACGTTTCCCCGGCGTTGCCAGGGACAAGCCTGGCGAGCCTGGGTGGCGCCCCCCGGCGGCGAGATCACCCGGGACGCGTTCTTCGGTTGTCGAGTCCCTCCGGCCATGCTGTCGGGGGCGACAGCCAGCCAGAAGCTGTCCGGCCGGGTCGTGCCGAGCGATCGCTTACTTACTAGAGGGTTGCGCATCGCCATCCGTTTGGCAAGTGTTGAGCCCGGTAACGGCGCGCGGCAGGCTCAAGCGGGGCCGCAGCCCCGAACGTCATGCGATCGCCAGAACATAGCAACGGCAGTAGTTCCTTTACCCTCGCACGTCGGACGCGGCCGGCACGGCGCCCGACACGACGAGCGCGTGTCGCTGCTCCCGGTCGAAGCCCAGCGACTCCAGCATCTCGGTGGTGTGCTCCCCCAGCTTGGGAATGCCCGCCCACGCCCCGGGCAGCGGTGCCGGACCGAGCCGGGGGGGGAAGCGCGGCTGCTCGACCCGGCCCCGGTCGCCCCAGTGATGCGTAACGACCCGGCCGAGCTCCCGGTTGACCGGATCGTCGAGGAACCGGGCCGCGAACTCGGTGCGGTCGACCTCGTCGACCGGCTCGACCGGCACGCCGGCCCCGCGCAGCTCGCGAACCCAGACCGCGGCGTCCCTCGTGCGGAACACCGCCTCGAGAATCAGCTCCTCCGGTTGCGGGCCGGTCAGCTCGGTGCGCAGGGGCGGCGGGGACACAGGCAGATCCTCGCCCGCCACGACGTCACGCAGCCGGGCCCACGTCGCGGCATCGGGCACGGCAAGGGCGAACCAACCCTCGTCGGCGCCCTGATAGATGCGGTAGGCGGCCCCGTATCCGGTCTGCCGGGCGTCGAGCACGGGTCCGCCGACCACTGTGCCCCCGGCGAGGAACGCTCCGGATTTCAGCGTCATGGCGGCTCCGAGCAGGCTGCTGGCGACCGCCTGCCCGCCTCCGCCGCGGCGGCGTGCGTACAGGGCGGCGAGCATGCCGCAGGCGGAGATCCAGCCACCGGTGACGTCCACGGCGCCCCAGACGAGAAACGTCGGTGGCTGTCCGACTCCGCCCTGAGCGGCCTCGATGCCGGCCAGCGCCTGCATCAGCTGGTCGTTGGCCGGCAGGAGGGCGCGCGGGCCGCGCTCACCGAACCCGCTGGCGAAGCTGTAGACGACGTCGGGGTTCGCAGCCCGGACCGTCGCCTCGTCGTACCCGAGCCGCTCGGCCAGCCCGACCCGCGAGTTGTGGTGCACCACGTCAGCCCAGCCGAACAGCCGGCTCAGCACGGCCGGTGCATCGGCGGACTTCAGGTCGACGGCCAGCGCTCGCTTGCCGCGCTGCCCGGCGGCGAACATCGGCTCCATGTTGCGGTGGACGTCGCCGCCAGGCGGTTCGACCTTGACCACGTCGGCGCCGAGCTCGGCGAGGATCAGCGGCCCGACCGGCCCGGCCAGATAGGCCGACAGGTCGAGGACCCGGACGTCGGACAGCGGCCCGCGCTCGCGAGCGGGGCCCGCCGGACTGGGTGATCGCCCGGTGCCCCCGCTCGACGCGAGCGGCGTCACCGTCACGACCGGACCGACCGCGGTCATCGGCCCGTTCTCGCCGGACTCGCCGTCGACGCTCAGGCCGACCTCGCGCAGATGCGGGTCCCGCAACGCCTCGCCCGGGCGCCAGGCCGGCTCGCACCGGAAGTTGTGACCGGCGAGGTCGGCGATCCACCAGTCGCGGCCGCGGGCGGCGAACTTCTCGGCCCACCGCTTCCCGCGCTCGACCATGGCCCCGCTCATCATGTCGGCGTTGTAGCCGGCCTCGCTCGGCGGCTCGCCCATATGCTCGAGGAACTCCTCGTACGCGCCCTTGGCGCCGAACCAGAGCTGGATGTATCCGCCGTCGGCGCACTGGTAGCACAGCGCCTCGGCCGGTCCCTGGTTCTTCCAGAGCAGGGTGGTCGCGGGCGAGTGATGCTCCACCCGCCCGCCGATCATCGGCAGGATGGCCTGGATGCCGTCATAGAGGGACGTCTCGGCCCAGCCGCCCGCGCCTGTCGACTCCCGCTCGTAGAGGCTGGCCAGGGCACCGACCGCCGCGGACAGCCCGGCTCCGGCACTGCCGACGGCTAGGTCGCCGAACGCCGGGCCGGCCCGGTGGGCGCGGATCTGGGTGGGCACGCCGGCGCGCGCGTGGACGAGCAGTTCCAGGTCCGGCATCCCGCCGAGCGCGTTGTAGCCCGGCCGGATCCGGACCACGATCAGGCGCGGATTGGCTCGGACCAGCCGGTGGTACTGCAGCCCAGCCTGTTCGATCAGGCCCTCCGGACCGGCGAGAAACACCACGTCGGCGTCGCGCGCATGCGCCGCCACGGTCGCGGCAGCCCGCTGCGGATCGTCGTCGACCTCGACGACCTCCTTGCCGCGGTCCCACGCCCGGGCGAACTCGACGCCCTGGTCCAGCGTCGAGCGCCGCGCGGACTGAACCCGTACGACCTCGGCGCCGAGGTCCCGCATGAGCGAGCCGGGCAGGCTGATCGCCAGGCCCGCGCCCACCACGCTGACACCGAGCGAGACCTCGACGACGCGTGTCCCCTTCAGCGGCCCCATAGCACGCCTCAGCTCCGCATCAGCTGGCCCGGCGCGACATCGGGAACATCCTCGCCGTCGCGTCGGGTGGCGATGCCGTTGATCCAGGTGTGGTGCACGCCGGTGCTGTGCACAACCAGCCGGTCGGCGCCTCCCGGTTGGTCGTAGACGCGCTCGATGGGCGTGGTGCCGACGGTCCCGGGATCGAACGCGACCAGGTCGGCGTGGAATCCTTGCTTGACCAGGCCTCGGTCGGTGACGCGAAATGCCTGATGCGGGTGTCCGGTCAGGCGCCATACGGCGTCTTCGAGGCTGATCGCTTTACGCTCGCGGACCCAGTAGCCGAGCAGGTGGGTCGAGAAGCACGCGTCGCACAGCTGGGGCGCGTGCGCACCGGCATCGGACAGGCCAAGCAGGGTGCGCTTGTCGGCCAGCAGCTGCCCGATCTCGTCCTCGGCGTCGTTCTCGAGGACGATCCGGAACCGCGTGGTCATGTCGTCGCTCAGGGCCACGTCGAGCATCACGTCGAACGGGGTCGTATCCCGCGCGGCCGCCAGCTGATCCAGGGGGATGCCGACCAGCTCCGGTTGCGTCGTGGTCTCGCCGACGCTGGTCTTGGGCCACCGGTGGCTCCACGCCTGCAGCGTCACCTCACGGGCCCGGTCCCGCCACTCCGGGTTCCGGTACAGCCCGGCGCGTTCCGGTCTCGGGCGGGCGAGCACTACCTTCCATATGTCCATCTCGGCCAGCGGCACCGGGTCGGCCATGCTGACCTGCATCACGATCGGTCGGCAGGCGATCTGCGGATACACCTCACCGGGAAGCGCCCCGGCCCGCTCGATCGTGCGCAACGCGCCGCCGGGCTTGTCGGTGCGGGTCACCAGCGCCGTCCAGGTCACCGGCACGCCGTACCGGACGGCGAGCTGCGAGAACTGCTCGATGAACAGCCCGGGCCCGATGGATACCTGCAGCACGCCCTTGCCCAGGTCGCCGAGAACTCCGGCCAGCGCGTACACCTCGTCCACCTGCGCGAACCGGCTGGGCACCGGCCGGCCGTAGGCGCCCTGGTGGGCCGGCTGCCGCGACGTGGAGAACCCGAGCGCACCGGCCTCCAACGCCTCCCGGACGACGGCGCACATCGCCTCGACCTCGGCCGGCGTCGCTTCCCGCTCCTCGCCGCCGGTCACGAACAGGCGCACGGGCGTGTGCCCCACGAAGGCACCGACGTTCAGCCGCTTGGGACGCTCGTCGAGAGCAGCCAGATACTCGGGGAACGTCTCGAAGCACCAGTCGATGCCGGCGTCGAGCGCCTCGATCGCCATGCCCTCGACGTTCTCCAGAGTCCGCACGATCACGTCGCGATGCTCCGGGCGCGTCGGCGCCACCCCGAACCCGCAGTTGCCCATGACCACACTGGTTATGCCGTGCCAGCTCGACGGCGTCAGGTCGGCGTCCCACAGGATCTGCGCGTCGTAGTGGGTGTGGATATCGATGAACCCCGGCGCGAGCACCAGGCCGTCGAGGTTCACCACCTCGGCACCGGCGCCGGGCGCCAGCACCCCGGGGTCCGCCACGGCCGAGATCCGGCCGCCGTCCACCGCGACGTCTGCCGGCCGAGCAGCCGCGCCCGACCCGTCGACCAGCGATCCGCCCCGAAGCAGCAGATCCATGGATGCCTCCGATCGCTGTGGCTCCCATGCCCGGTCCAGCCGGACCTGTCTGAACAGCCGGACGCGCCGGTGCTTAGTTAGCGAGCATTCGCTTCTATATTAGGGCACGCCCGGCACGCGTACCGGGCTTGAGCGAGCCGGGCACATATGGCATAGTCAAGTAAGCATCCACTTACTTTCCCTCGAGTCGACTGACATCGCGGAGGGTGCTTCGTCATGACATCGGCACCAAACCTCGGCCTGCTGCTGCTGCGCCTCGCCGTCGGCGTCGTGTTCGTCGCGCACGGATGGAACCATATCTTCGGCGGCGGGAAGATCGCAGGGACCGCGCGGTGGTTCACCAGCCTCGGCATGCGCCCCGGGATAATTCACGCCTGGACGGCGAGCCTCACCGAACTCGGCGCCGGTGTCCTTCTGATCGCCGGGTTCGCGACGCCGCTGGCCGGGGCCGGGGTGGTCGGCGTCATGCTCGTCGCGTGGATCACCAATCACCTCCGGAACGGTTTCTTCATCTTCCGTCCCGGCGAGGGCTACGAGTACGTCATGATCTTGACGTTCTGCGGGCTGTTGTTCGGCGCGACCGGGGGCGGCAAGTGGTCGGTCGACCATGCGGCCGGCATCTTCGATCCGCCGGGATGGATCACCGTGGTCGTGTGCTACGCGCTCGGCATCGGCGGCGCGCTTCTCCTGCTGCTCGTAAGCTGGCGACCCGGTTCACGGCCGGCCGCGGCCCCGAAGGCCGCCGCCGCGGACCAGACCACCTCGAATGCGTAACGGCGCAAGCAACTAGTGCCGACCCCCGGGAATAACGCGGCACGACGCCAGCGGGATCGGTCGCAGCGATGACTGACCGGCTGAACCGGCCCGCCGACATGCCGGACCCGGTGGTCGCCCCGATCAACGAAGGCATGTGGCGGGCGGCGGCCGGCGGCCAGCTCGCCGTCCAGCGCTGCCAGGACTGCGGAGCGCACCGGTACCCGCCTGGCGACGGTTGCTACCGGTGCTCCTCGTGTCGCTGGGAATGGTCGATGCTGCCCGGCACCGGTGTGGTCTACTCCTATGTCTGGATACCCGATCGATCGCGTGCGGCAGCCGGCGACGAGGCCGCCTGCTACAACGTCGTCATCGTGACGCTGGACGGCACGGAGGGCGAGCCCGTCCGCATCCTGAGCAACGTGGTGAACGCGTGGGGCCCCCGCGACCTGCGGGTCGGCCAGGTGGTCGAGGTCGTCGGGGTGCCGTTCGCCGACAGCATGGCGCTTCCCTGCTTCCGGACGGTGGCGTGATGCCGGACTGTGCCGGCCCTAGGCCAGGCGGGGACGACCCCCCCTCAAAATCGGCCAGGGGAGCAAGCTCCGCGAGCAGTTTTCCGCGCGACGCGGCGTGCATCGTCGGCATCGGCCACTCCGCCTACGGGAAACGCGGCGAGTTCCGCGACGTCGGCCTGCCGAGGCTGGCCCTCGACGCGATCCACGACGCGTGTAGCGACGCCGGACTCGAGGCCCGCGACATCGACGGGTTCACCGGGTACTGCGACGACGTGACCGCACCATCGGACCTCGCGGTATCGCTGGGCACCTCGGAATTGCGCTATACCGCGCTGGTGTGGGGCGGGCGCGGCTCGGGGCTGCCCGGCGCCGTGGCCAATGCCTACGCCGCGGTCGCGGCCGGGCTGGCCGACTACGTCGTGGTCGTGCGCTCCCTGATCCAGACATCCCGCCTGGGCCAGTCGATGGCCGCCGGTGTCGGGCCAGGCGACGCCATCCCGCTGTCGGCTTCCTACACCGCGCCGTTCGGGATGGCCCTGCCGCCGGCGATATACGCGATGAAAGCGCGCCGGCATATGAGCCTGTACGGCACGACCACGGAGCACTTTGCCGAAGTCGCGATCAATGCGCGTCGCAATGCCGTGAACAACCCGCACGCGCGATTCCGGACCGAGATCACGGTGGAGGAGCACCACGCGTCTCGGCTCATCGCCGACCCGCTGCGCCTCTTCGACTGCTGCATGGAGTCAGACGGCGCGGCGGCCGTGATCGTGACGTCGCCGGACCGGGCCGCCGATCTTCGTCAGCAGCCGGTGAGTATCAGGGCGGTCTCCATGACCGGCGAGTACAAGTGGGCCAGCGTCTCGTTCAACACTGCCGACGAGGTCTACGCCAGCACCGGACATCGGCGCGCGGCCAGGGACCTGTACGCGCGAGCCGGCCTGCGCCCCGGCGACGTCGACGTCGCCCTCTTCTACGACGCGTTCACCCCGTCAGTGCTCATGAGCCTGGAGGACTGGGGCCTGTGTCCGATCGGCGAGAGCGGGCCGTTCGTGGCCGAGGGCAACATCCGCCGGGAGGGGTCGATCCCGGTCAACCCGCACGGCGGCCACCTCGCCGAGGTGTACCTCCACGGCAGCACGCACCTGCTCGAAGGGGTGCGCCAGTTGCGCGGCACCTCGTGCAACCAGATCGCCGACGCCGACGTGGTCCTGTACGGCTCCGGTGTCGGGGCCGCACCGGGCGGCGGGATCCTGCTCTGCCGCGGGGGGTGACGATCGAGGGAGCGCCGTGGATCGCGGCCGTAAGCGATCCACGGCGCTGCCCTCGCCGTCACTCGGAGAGACTCAGGCCGAAGTCTTCTCACAGGTCAGCCCGCCGACCTGGCTGGCCTTGCCGCCCTGCACCCGGCCGGTGTACCAGCAGTCGACGGGGTGGGCCTTGCCAGCGGTGAAGCTCAGGGTCGGGGAGAACCCGCCCAGCGTCTCGTTCGAGACCATGTCGAGTCCCTCGGTGATCACGGCCGGTGACACCGCGGTGCTGGCGGTGACCCCGACGTTCTTGACCGCCTGCGCGAGCAGCAGGCCGGCCGTCCAGGCCTGGGCCGCGAACTCGCTCCAGGTGTTCGAGTTCTGACGCACTCCCGGGAAGTACTTGTCGAGGACGGTGTTCATGGCGGTCACGGCCGGAGCGTTCGAGAAGAACGGCAGGATCGGGAACGACGCCCACATGTGGTCGCTGAGCCCTGGCGTGGTGAGCACCTGGTTGGTGAATCCAGTTCCCTCGGTGACGTAGATCGGGTTGTAGCCCTGCTTGCTGCAGTCCTCGGCGACCCGGGCGACGATCGAGGTCGAGTCGCCGATGAACACCGCCGTGACGCCGGCTTGCTTCGCCGCGACGCACTGGGCCGTGTAGTTCGGCGCGGTGGCCGCGATCGACGCGTTGTAGACGTCCGGCACACCCAGCGTCTTACCGGCCGCCTTGATCAGCGGCACGCTTTGCTGGCACTGCACGGCCTCGGCGCAGTAGAGCTGGGCCAGGTTGGTGGCGCCGGCCTTCTTTGCCGTGGCGACGACGGAGTAGGTGATCGAGTCGTTGGTCTGGCCCGACGGGTACCATATCGGGTCCTGGTAGTAGAACGGGCTGGTGAAGTTGCCGCCGATCACGGGGATCTTCGCGGCGGAGACCGGCTTCTGCCAGACCGCGTCGAGGATGTCCAGGTCGATGATCGCGTCCACCTTGGCCGAGATCATCGACTGGCCGTCGGTGGCCGCTGTTCCGGGGTTGCTCCCGTTGTCCTTGTAGGTGAAGTCAACCGGGTGCCCGTTCAGGCCACCGGAGGCGTTGACTGACTTCTGCCAGGCCTGGAGGACCTCCCACGCCGGCGTCTGATCCGCGCCAAACGGACCGGAACAGGAGCAGATCACCCCGACAGTGATGGGGGATCCTGCCGCCTTCGCCCCGGTCGAGCCGGCAGCCGCCGGCGTTGAGCTGGACGACCCCGTGCTGCTGGACGAGCACGCGCTGACTGACGCCACGACAGCCAGGGCCGCGGCGACAACTACCAAGATCTTGCGGCTGAGAACCATGACAGCTTCCTTCCGCCCCTGTCCGCCGCTGCGGCGGATCACGATATGAACGTCGCTGCCGTGACATGCATGCAGCTCGCCGGCCGGCTAGGGCGAACATAGTAAACAATCACTCACTCGACGCTTCATACGGCGTAACGATTTCGCAACAAGATCGAAACCGGCGCCGCGAGCTAGCTGCTTACGGTGCGTCTCCGGAGAACCTCGAAGGACGTTCCCGCCCCTGCGGCCAGCCGCTGCTCGATGAGGTCGCATACCTCCTCGGGGTTGTGCCGCACCGTATCGATCTCTAGATCGCAGGCGTCGTTGGCGTAGACGCTGTCGTAGAACCAGGGACGCAGGCGGTTGAGCTTCTCGACCGCGAGCCGGAGCCCCTCATCGCCATAGATCTCCGCCGCCGGAAGCCGCTTGTCGATCGTGCGATGCGCCACGCGGCCGGAGAGCACGTCGTAGGCGGGCTTCAGCGTGACGAGCAGGACGGGCAGGCCTTCGAACCGCCGGACGCAGTCCTGAAGCACCGGCGGGTCGGTCAGCATCAGATGATCGACGATGATGTTGCACCCCTGGCGCGAGGCGGCGGCGATCCACTCGTGGAAGGTCCGGATCGCTTGCCATCCCTTGTCGCCGAAGCTCCAGCGCAGGGTTCCCTCAGGAACCCCGTCGTCAACGGGGTGAGCGTAGATGCCCTGCTGGCAGTCCGGGCCGTGGTGGCCGTACCGGGCCGGAAACGAGCTCGACAAGAAGTGGTCGATCCCGAACAGCAGCCAGAAGTCCTCGCGCCGCTTGGCAAAGATCTCGCACGTCGTGGACTTTCCGGCGCCAGACGTGCCGCTGACGATGATGATCTGCCCTGCCAACGACTCCAGCCTCCTTGCCGGGCGACCAGCCGGTCTGCCAGCGACTCAGCCCAGGCCGAGCTCACCCCGTGCGATCCGGCGGAATCTCACGGCCGGGCAGAACTCCTGGTTGTCACCCCAGTGCGACGTCCCGTCCCAGTCCCATTCCATCAGCGACCAGACGACGGTGTGGTCGGTATATCCCGTGAACACTAGCCCTTCGTCGATCTGCCCGCTGGCCCGGATCGTCCGGCCCAGCCCGTCGACAGCCTCGAACGACACCCGGCGAGGGCCGAGGGCGCCGTACTGCGTCACCCGGCGGGTTCCTGAGGCAAGGCTCGACAACGTGTTGTCCTTCCAGATGAAGCCGCCGATCACGCGCTGCTCGTCCCCCTCGCCCATGGCGATCGCGTGGAAGGAGCTGTCCTGCGCGATGCCCCAGAAGTAGCCACCGCTGGCCAGCGACTCGTACTCGCGCGGACCGAAGGACGTATCCCGCATCGAGTAGCAGTCGATGGCGATCTGTTCACCCTCGCGACGGATCGTCCCGCGCATCCGCCCGGGCTGCTCGAGGTGAAAGCGAGCGGTCGCCTGCTGACCCGAGTCCGCCGTCCCGAGTTCATGGACGGGACCGATGGCCCGCCACTCGAGATCGATCCACAAGCCCTCGTTGTCGTACCGGATCGAGTAGCGCTCGAGCGGCTCGAGCACGCGCACCGAGAGGGAGTTCCGCGCGGTCATGTCGAACTTCTCGGCGCCAGGCGGCATCGCCTGCAGATGGCTCCAGTTGTAGTACAGGCAGTTCCACTGGAACGTTCCCGACGGGTCCCACATCACCGGCCCGCCGTTGAGCATCCCCATGTTCGGCCGGAAGTAGTACTGCGCGAAGCCGTGCAGCCTCCGCTCGGGCTTCGAGAAGGAGAACCAGACGCTCTCGTTCCAGTACGGGTTG
>Ga0070699_100001216_pt1 | contig 23795 bp, 18 predicted proteins | sample KBSK1503metaG_FD_65473 | JGI IMG/M metagenome (GOLD analysis project Ga0070699, IMG submission 65473) | Corn, switchgrass and miscanthus rhizosphere microbial communities from Kellogg Biological Station, Michigan, USA - KBS K1-50-3 metaG | ecosystem: Host-associated > Plants > Roots >...
GGGAAGGACATCACCGGACTGCCCTCCTACAAGGTGGCCCGGCGCGGGATCATCCGCACCTTTCAGCTCTCCAGTGAGTTCGCCGCGCTGACCGTACTGGAGAACCTGCTGGTCGCGGCGCCTGCCCAGCGGGGCGAGGCGCTGTGGCAGGCGGCGCTCGGCAAACGGTACTGGCGGCCGCAGGAGCGGGCAATGGTGGAGCGCGCCCGGCAGTTGCTGGCCCGCTTCGACATGTCCGCCAAGGAAGATGAGTACGCCGGGAACCTCAGCGGCGGCCAGAAACGCCTGCTGGAGCTGATGCGCGGGCTGATGGCCAATCCCGCGCTGTTGCTGCTCGATGAGCCGATGGCCGGCGTGAACCCGTCCCTGGCCCGCAGGATCGAGCAGCATCTGGCCGACCTGGTCTGTGAGGGACTCACGATGCTGATGATCGAGCACGAGCTGGCCGTGGTGGAGCGGCTGTGCGACCCCGTCGTGGTCATGGCCCAGGGACGGGTGATCTCGCAGGGAACCATGGCCGACATCCGTTCCGATCAAGAGGTGCTGGATGCCTATCTCATCGGATAGCGCACCGGGCGAGCGGGAGCGGCACCCGGCGGTCCTGCGCCTGGATGGCGTCGCGGCGGGATACGGCGGCGCCGCGATCGTGTCCGGCGTGAGCATCAGCGTCGGGCCAGGGGAGGTGGTCTCGGTCATCGGGCCGAACGGCGCGGGCAAGTCCACCTTGCTCAAGGCCGTGACCGGCCGACTCCCGGTGATGGCCGGCACGGTCACTTTCAAGGACCGGGACGTGACGAACTGGCGTGGGCATCTCCTCGCCCGGATGGGACTGGGTTTCGTACCGCAGACCAAGGACGTGTTCGACACCCTGACGGTGACCGAGAACCTGGAGATGGGCGGCTACCTGCTCACGAAACCGCAGCTGGCCGCCAGGATCGACAAGGTGATGTCGACGTTCCCGGCACTGGCGAACATGCGGTCGCGGACGGCGAGCAAGCTCAGCGGTGGCGAACGGAAGATGCTCGCGGTGGCGCGGGTGCTGATGGTCGAGCCGACCGTTCTCGTCCTCGACGAACCGACCTCCAACCTGTCGCCGGAGCTGTCCCGGTCGGTGCTCCGGGACCAGGTCCGGCGTCTGGCCGACTCCGGGACGGCCGTGCTGCTGGTCGAGCAGAAGGCATTCGAGGCGCTCGGTGTGTCCGACTGGGCCTACATTCTGGTTGCGGGACGCGTCGAGATCGCGGGCGCGGCTAGCGAGATTCTCGGCCGACCCGACATCCGCGAGGTCTTTCTCGGCCAATCCGGAACCGATTCCCCGGCCGCGCAGTCCCCGCCTGGACAGGCCGCGCGCGATCTCAATTCCCCGACGCATCCAACTTTGGGTCGAGAGCCATGACCGAGACGGGCGATCGAGTAGGCCCCGCCTCTCATCACCCAAGCGAAACCGGCGACGATCCCTCCGCCACGGTGCGGCAGCCAGGGCTGCGGCCACGGGGCACATACATCAGCAAGAGCGACATGGTCACCGACGTACTCAGAGACCTCATTACGGACGGTCAGCTGTCGCCGGGCACGCCGCTTCGGCAGCGGGACCTTGCCGAACAGTTTGACGTGAGCAACACGCCGGTGCGCGAGGCGCTCCGGCGGCTCGAGTCAGAGGGTCTGGTGGTTACCGACGTGCACCGGGGGGCCACCGTCGCGCGCATTGAGTCGGAGGAGCTGGAAGAGAACTACCGGATCTTGGCAGCCCTGGAGGCGCTGGCTGGAAGCCTTGCGGTGGCCAAGATCACCGACGATGACATCGCGGATATCGAAGCCCTCTACCGGGAGGTTGCGGCGTGCCTGCCGGATGACGGCCGGCTGGCGGAACTCAACCGGCAGTTTCACTTTCGGATCTACGAATGCGCGCGCTCGCCGATGCTTCTTCTCCTCATGAGGTTGCTGTGGCGGTCGTTCCCGCACGGCCCGCAAGCCGGGCGGCCGCACCAGGAATCGGTTCGGCAGCACGACGCGCTTGTCAGGGCACTTAAACACAGAAACGAGGAGCAGGTGGCCGCCATAATCCGCGACCACGTCCTCGGCAGCATTAAGTACCTGCCGCAGCGATGACCGGGTGGGAACGGCTGGGCATCGGCGGCCTGTCGCAAGCCTGGTCCTTCCCAGTAACGAGCATGCTATTCAGCGTGATCCTAATGAGGTAATAATCGGCATGTAATTATCGTCATAACGGGCTGATTAGCTGGCGCTTGCCGCTTGTGCCCGCGCCGCTCCCCGGAGGGCCGGTAGCCTGGGTCGGCGGCAGACGGCCGGCGACCGATATATCCCATACGCCGGACTGACGGCCGGGCCGCCGACGTTGGTCACCGGGGCGGCGTGCCCGGCGGGAGGCATACGAAGAGTTACTCTACTATCACTAAATGCAAGCCTGGTGCGGCCGATCCCGGCCAGGTCAGACGGCGCGGTTAACCTTCTCGGCGAAGATCTCGCCGGTTTACTGGCGAATGCCCCGTGGCGGCCACCAAGAAGATGATTATATGTCCTTACCCGTTTTGTAACGCGAGAGTGTGGCTCGGCCGCCTTGTTGACCCGAGCAGCGGCGATCGTTGCGAAGGGAAAGAGGGTACGTATGGAGGGCGGCTTGCGCCGCTTCAGCCGGGCATGTGCGCTGGCTCAGGCTTGCCGATGCGAGGTGCGAACGTAGTGCGTAAACGATCGGTGACGAATCCCGGCGACCCAGCTGGCGCGGCCGGGGCCGTCAGCGGAAGGCCAGCCGAGGGGGAGGGTTCGGTGCCTATTGCGGGCGGAAGCGCCGCGGGTGACGGCTCGGATGCCGTCGGCGGACGGGACGCGGCGCGCATGGGACCGCAGCCCGTCATCGGCCCGGCCGCTTCCGGCGGCCAGACGCCCGTGGTCGTCGCCCAGCCCCAGGCGGGGCCGCCGCCCGCGGCCGGCTTGGTCGGGACCACCCATCCGCATCCGAGACGGCCCGGCTCGGCCCAGTCGCGGTTCGTCCTGACGAACTGGCGCGTCCGGTGGCGTCTGGCCGCCTTGATCGCGGTGCCGTTGCTGACCGCGGCGGTGCTCGGTGCGCTGACCATCAAGGGGGACGTCGGCAACTGGCAGACGACCGGCCGTGTTCAGCACCTCGCCCAGCTCAACAGCGCGGTGGTCAAGTACATCCAGGCAGTGGACGATGAACGCGACTATTCAGTCGCCTCCACAGCGAATAGGGGTGGTCTTTCTGCCAGGCTGAGGACCGCACGGCGTGTCACCGATGGCGCCGCCGCAGAGGTCGCCGCCTTGGCAGGTGGCATCACGGTCGGAGACGGCTATCAGCTCGTCGCGGTGCAGGCGGTGAACGCGGTACAGGTGGGTGTGGATACCCTGCCGCTCGCCCGCAAGGCGGTGGCGGACCCGCTATTCCCCATGGCGGCAATCATGCAGGTGTACACCGTTAACATCATCGAGCCCGCGAACACATTCACCGGCGTCGTCGGGAACGAGACCGGCAATACCGATCTCCGGCGCGACGTCATCGCCCTAGGCGCGCTGCTCCAGGTCGAAGACTCCAAGTCGGTTCAGCGGGCCATCCTGCTGAGGGCGGTCAGTTGGCCGCAGCCGTCGCTGTCGCCCGCCGACGCTGCCAGCCTCCAGCAGGCACAGCGGCAGGAAGTAGTGGATAAGGGCAACTTCTACGCATCCGTAGGTCCCGCCGAGCAGCAGAACTACAGCGACACGGTGACCGGGCCGCCGGTCGATAGGGCCGCCCACGACGAATTGATCGCGTTGGCGTTGCTTCCCGGCGCCTCCTCGGCGCACCCGCTCACCCCGGCGAATGCGCGCACCCTGGCCGCGGCAAACGTGAACGACGACATGTCGTTCACCATCGGCAAGGTGCGGCAAGTCGCCGACGGACTGACCGGCAACATCTCCACGCTGGCCAATACGTCCAGGACCAATGCCACCACGAGCCTGCTGGTCACCAGCCTGGTGACGCTGCTGCTGCTGCTCCTGGTCGCGCTGGTCTCGACGATCGTGGCCCGCTCGCTGATCCGCCCGCTGCGCAAGCTCCGCGCCGACGCGCTCGACGTGGCCGGCAACCGGCTGCCCGAGATGGTGCGCAGGCTGAGCCAGAGCGAGGGCGCCGACGAAGGCGTCGAGATCGAGCCGATCGGGGTGACCTCCACCGACGAGATCGGCGAGGTGGCGCGGGCCTTCGACCAGGTCCACCGCGAGGCGGTCCGGCTGGCCGCCGACGAGGCCATGCTGCGCGGCAACCTGAACGCCATGTTCATCAACCTGTCCCGGCGCAGCCAGTCGCTGATCGAGCGCCAGCTGTCGCTGATCGACTCGCTGGAGCAGAGCGAGCAGGATTCCGGCCGGCTCAGCAGCCTGTTCCGGCTGGACCACCTGGCCACCCGCATGCGCCGCAACTCGGAGAACCTGCTGGTCCTGGCGGGCCACGAGGTGACCAGGCGGTGGAGCCAGCCGGTGGCGCTTGTCGACGTGCTGCGCGCCGCCATCTCCGAGATCGAGCAGTACGAGCGGGTCGTCCTCAACGTCCAGCCCGGGATCGTGGTGGTCGGCCAGGCCGTCAACGACGTGGTGCACCTGGTCGCGGAGATCGTGGAGAACGCGACCGGGTTCTCCCCGGAAGACACCCAGGTGTACGTGTCCGGCCAGCCGCTGTCCAGCGGCGGTGTGCTGCTCGACATCACCGACAACGGCGTGGGCATCTCCGACCAGGAGATGTCGCACGCCAACTGGCGGCTCGACAACCCGCCGGTGGTCGACGTGGCGGTGTCCCGGCGGATGGGCCTGTTCGTGGTCGGCCGCCTGGCCGCCAGGCACGGCGTCCGGGTCCGGCTGCGGCACGCTCAGACCGGCGGCCTGACCGCGCTGATCTGGTTGCCGGACACGGTGGCGGCACCCGAGGTGGCGGCGCCGCTCGGCCGGCTCCGCCGGTTCGAGGCGGACGACTACGGGCCCGCCGCGTCGCTGTCCGCGCCGACCGCGACCCTGGCCCAGGGACCGTCGGCGGCCTCGCAGGCCACGGCGGCCGCGAGGATACCGAGGTTCTCGCCCTCCGCGCCCTCGGGGCCCTCGGCACCCGCCGCTCCCGCAGCGCCGCCCTTTACCCCCGCGGCGAACGCCGGCGCCCCGGGCTCCCCCGCGGGTCCCGCCGCACCCGGCGCGGGCACGCCCGGGCAGCCGGACCAGCCGGCCGTCGAGGGCACCCCGGCCGGCAACAACTGGGAGCCGGCCGGCGACGGCTGGGATCTGGGCAATAGCCGGGCCATCCAGGATTCTCCTGATCGCCAGGACGGGCCGCCGACCCAGGCGCTGCCGATCCGCAACGGCAACGGGAACGCGGCCGGAGGCGCACGGGATCAACGCGGATCAAGCGATGACGCCGAGTCGCGCACGCCGGCGGCAGGCGGCCCGAGCAGGCTCCCCGCCTTCGGCGGAGCGGGCCAGCAGACCCCGCAGGCGCCGCAGAGCCCACAGGCCCCGCAATTCCCCATCGGCAGCCAGAACGTCCACGGCAGCGACGGGCCGAGCGCGGGCGGCGCGGCGGGCGGCGCGGCCAGTCCCGGAAACGGCGAGGCCGCAGACGGCCAGGTGATGGTCCCGCCGGCCGGCCAGGAGCAACGGCTGCCGATATTCGACTCGCTGGAATCGGACTGGTTCCGGCGCAGCGGGACCACCATGACCGGCCCGCAGCGGGTCCTGAGCAGTTCGGCCACGCAGCCGGCCAGCCAGGGATCGTGGACCTCGCCCGCCGACGATGGCTGGCGTGCGGCTCAGGTAGTGGCATCGCCCGCGGCGGGAGAAACTACTCAAGCCGGGCTGCCGAGACGGGTTCCGAGGGCTAACCTCGTGCCAGGCTCCGTCGGCAGCAGCGGTCCAGGAAGCCAGGATGCGGCGCCCGAAGCGCCCGCTAGGTCGGCAGACGCGGCCCGCTCACGCATGGCCAGCTTCCAGCGAGGCGTGCGCGATGGTCGCGCCGCCGCACCCCAGACCGAGGAGCCATAGGACCGGATGAATGCTCAAGGCCCAGGCACAGCGAGACGAGGAGGAACCTGTATGAACGGGCGACGAGAGGAGTGCGCATGAGCACGCCAGGGCGCCCTGCGCAGGACCTTAACTGGCTGATCACCAACTTCGTGGAGCGCGTGCCGGACGTGGCTCACGCGGTGGTGGTGTCCTCGGATGGCCTGCCGCTGGCGTTCAGCGCGGGCTTCCCGCAGGAGCGTGCCGATCAGCTAGCGGCGGTGACCTCGGGGCTGACCAGCCTGACCCAGGGCGCGTCGCGGGTGTTCGAGGGCGGCGCGGTGGTGCAGACTGTGGTGGAGATGCAGCGGGGTGTGCTGGTAATCATGGCGATCAGCAACGGCTCGAGCCTTGCTGTCCTCGCCGCGTCTACCTGTGATCTCGGGCTTGTGGCCTACGAGATGACCCTGCTGGTTGAGCGGGCCGGGCGGGTCCTTACCCCGGCCACCCGCGGCATCATGCAAGCAGCCATCCCGGGTGATGGACGACGGTGACCGGAGGTATCAGTGGCGGGCCAAGGGCGAGGTGACAACCAGTCCCCGTTCGTGGGCTTGCCCGGTTCCTGGCAGGGACGGGCCGGTCTATGGGATGAGGGGCCGGGACCAGGGCATTCTGGTTTCGGCTTTGCTGCTGAGGAAGATGGTGCGACAAGGCTCGTCCGGCCGTATACGGTTACTGGAGGCCGGACCCAGCCGAGGTACCAGCTCGCCATTGAGGCTCTGGTCACGGCGACCGTGCTCGAGCCCCGCGATCTCTCGGTACTGGCACCGGAATGCCAGGCGATCCTCCAGTTCTGCCGGGACTGGAGATCGGTGGCCGAGGTGTCAGCGGTGCTCCGGCTACCGCTAGGCGTGGCCAGGATTCTCATCGCCGACATGAGCGCGGACGGGCTCGTCCGCATTCACCAGCGCGATGATTCTGAGGGCCGTCCGGACCTCAATTTGCTCGAAAGGGTGCTTAGTGGACTCCGTAAGATCTAGCGTCGCCCAGCCCAGGGCCGACGCACCCGCCATGACGTCGGTCAAGATCGTGGTGGCTGGCGGGTTCGGCGTGGGCAAGACGACATTCGTCGGTTCGGTGTCGGAGATCACCCCGCTGACGACCGAGGCCGTCATGACGGTGGCCAGCACGGACGTCGATGACCTGTCGCACGTGCCGGACAAGTCGACGACCACGGTGGCGATGGACTTCGGCCGGATCACGCTGGACAAGGACCTCGTCCTCTACATGTTCGGGACACCGGGCCAGCACCGGTTCTGGTTCATGTGGGACGACCTGATCCAGGGCGCGATCGGGGCGGTCGTTCTGGTGGACACCCGGCGCCTGGCCGACTCGTTCCCGGCGGTCGACTACTTCGAGGCCTCCGGGCTGCCGTTCGTGATCGGCATCAACGGGTTCCACGGCCAGTTCCCGCACCGGTCGCGGGACGTGAGCGAGGCGCTGGCGATCTCGCCGGACGTGCCGGTGATACCGTGCGACGCGCGGAACCGTGAGTCGACCAAGGCGACCCTGGTCACCCTGGTCGAGCACGCCATGTCGATGCAGACCGCCGGACGGTACTGATAGGTGGCTGCTGGGTCCTACACGACCAGCACGGCCTTTCTCGAGGCTCTGGCCGAGGCGGGGGTCAGGTATATCTTCGCCAACCTCGGCAGCGACCACCCCGGCCTGATCGAGGCCCTGGCGAGGCTTAAGGCCGAAGACCGCGAGGATGAGCTCCCGCAGCTCATCGTGTGCCCGCACGAGACCGTCGCGCTGTCCGCCGCGCATGCCTACGCGATGGTGACCGGTCAGCCGCAGGCCGTCATCGTACACGTCGACGTGGGCACGATGAATCTCGGCGGCGCGGTGAGCAACGCCGCGCGCGGCCGCGCGCCTGTCTTCATCTTCGCCGGCGCCGCGCCGTACACCTATCAGGGCGAGCTGCCCGGCGGGCGCAACGAGTTCATCCAGTGGATCCAGGACATCCGCGACCAGCGCGGCATCCTGCGCAACTACGTGAAGTACGACAACGAGATCCATACCGGCCGCAACGTGAAGCAGCTGGTGCACCGCGCGATGCAGATCGCCCGCAGCGAGCCCGGGGGCCCGGTGTACCTGACCGCACCGCGCGAGGTCATGGAGGAGCCGGTCGAGCCCTACGCCGTCGACGGCGCGGACTTCACCCCGGTCGCGCCCGGAGCGCTCAGCGGCGAGGTCATCGCCGAGATCGCGACCGCGCTGGCTGGCGCGCGGCAGCCGCTGGTCGTCACGTCCTACCTGGGCCGGGATCCGGCCGCGGTGCCGAAGCTGGTGGAGCTGTGCGAGCTGCTGGCCATGCCGGTGCTCGAGTCCATGGCCTACCACGTCAACTTCCCCGCCGACCACCCGCTGCACGCCGGTTTCCAGTACCACACCGTGGCGCAGAACCCGGTGCTGGCCCAGGCCGACGTGATCCTGGCCATCGACAGCGACGTGCCGTGGATCCCCGCGGTGAACCGGCCGTCCGCCGGCGCCGCCATCTACTGCGTTGACGTGGACCCGCTGAAGCCGCAGATGAGCATGTGGCACGTGCCGGCGCGGCGGTTCGCCGCGGCCAGCGCACGGGTGGCGGTGGAGCAGATCGCCCAGTTCGTTCGGGAAAATAATCTCGCCGACCCGGGCGTGGTTGAGGTCCGGCGGCAGGCAGCGGCCCGTACCCACGACAGAGAACGGACCGAACGGGCCGGGCGCGAGCAGCCCCGCAGCGACGGCGTCATCACGGCGGAGTACCTCACCGCGTGCGTGCGACGCCTCCTCGAAGACGAGGACGCGCTGATCCTGACCGAGGTCGTGACCAACAGCAAGGTGGTCGCCGAGCACCTGCGGCCGAACCGTCCCGGATCGGTCCTCCATCACGGCGGCAGCGCGCTGGGCTGGGCGGACGGCGCGGTCATCGGGGCCAAGCTCGCGGCGCCGGACCGGACGGTGGTCTGCCTGGTCGGGGACGGTTCGTACCTGTTCGGCGTGCCGTCGTCGGCGCATTGGGTGGCACGCAGGTACGGTACGCCCGCGCTGACCATCATCTACGACAACTGCGGCTGGGCCGCGCCGAAGTTTTCCACGCTCCAGGTTCACCCCCGCGGTGCCGCCGCGGCCGCCGACGATTTTCACGTCAGCTTCGAGCCCGAGGTCGACCTGCCTGGCTTGGCCCGGGCGGCCGGCGCCTACGGGGTTACCGTATCCAATCCTGACGAGCTGCCACAGGTGCTCAAGAACGCGCTTGCGGTGGTCCATGGCAGCCGTTCCGCCGTGGTCTGCGCGCAGCTCCCGGTTGTCTGATGCCTCATCAGCCTGCTGGCCGCAGTCGGTGTGAGAGCGCGGTGTGCCGGCGCCCGGCGCCCTTGGTGCGTACCGCAACGGCGAGGGCGCGCCGTGAGCCGACCAGTACGACTAGCTTCTTCGCCCGGGTCACTCCGGTGTAGAGCAGGTTGCGCTGCAGCATCATCCAGGACCCCATCGTAAGCGGGATAACCACGGCGGGATACTCGCTGCCCTGGGACCGGTGGATGGTGACCGCGTAGGCGTGCGCCAGCTCGTCCAGCTCGTCGAATCCGTAGTCCACCTTTTCGTCCTCGTCGGTGAGCACGGTCAGCGTGTGGTCCTCGGCCGACAGGCCGGTGACCACGCCCACGGTGCCGTTGAAGACGCCGGCCGCGCCCTTTTCATAGTTGTTGCGCAACTGGGTCACCTTGTCCCCGACCCGGAAGACGCGCCCGCCGTACCGCCGCTCGGGCGCACCCTCGCGGAACGGCGTGAGCGCCTCCTGCAGCAGCAGGTTCAGGGTTCCCGCCCCAGCCGGACCGCGATGCATGGGACACAGCACCTGCACGTCGCGCCGCGGGTCCAGGCCGAACTTCGCCGGGATCCGCCGGGCCACGATGTCCACGACAAGCCCGGCGGTCTGCTCCCCGTCCTCGCAGGAGAACCAGAAGAAGTCGCCGAAGCCGGCCGGCGCGGGAAGAAGGCCAGCGTTGACGCGGTGCGCGTTGATCACGATCCCGGATTGCTGCGCCTGCCGGAAGATCTTGGTCAGCCGGACCACCGGCAGCGACCCGGCGGCGAGCAGGTCACGCAGCACCTCCCCGGCGCCGACCGAAGGCAACTGGTCGACGTCCCCCACCAGGAGCAGGTGCGCACCAGGCGGGATCGCCTTGACCAGCTTGTTCGCCAGGATCACGTCCACCATCGAGGTCTCGTCCACCACCACCAGGTCGGCGTCCAGCGGAGACGAGGCGTCGAACGACGGCTCGCCGCCCGGCCGCAGCTGCAGCAGCCGATGGATGGTCGCCGCCTCGTACCCGGTCAGCTCGGCCAGACGCTTGGCCGCTCGTCCCGTCGGCGCGGTCAGCACGATCCGCGCCCCTTTGGCCTGTGCTAGCGCCACAACCGAACGCACGGTGAACGATTTTCCGCACCCCGGGCCGCCGGTCAGCACCGCAACCCGCGAGGTTAGCGCCAGCCGGACCGCCTCTTCCTGCTCCGGCGCGAGCGGAGCCCCCGTCCGGCCGCGCAACCATCCCAGCGCCTTGTCCCAGTCCACGGACGCGAACCCCGGTAGCCGGTCGTGTCCGGAGGCACGCAGCCGCAGCAGGGCTGACGCCAGCGCCCGTTCGGCCTGATAAAAGGGCGGCAGGTAGACGGCGGGGACTTGCGGTACGGTCGGCGCTGAGGTGGGCGTGGCCGCGGCCGGAACAGTCTCGCGGATGACCCCCTCGGTGGCGGCCAGCTCGTCCAGACACGGCATGATCAGCTCAGCGGGGACGTCGAGGATCTTGACGGCATCGCCGGTCAGGTTGGGCGCGGGCAGGTAGCAGTGCCCGTCGTCGGCGGCCTCGGACAGCGTGTAGGCCAGCCCCGCCTTGATCCGCTCCGGGCTGTCGCGCGCGATGCCGACCGCCGCGGCGATGGCATCCGCGGTCTTGAAGCCGATGCCCCACACGTCGGAGGCGAGCCGATAGGGCTCGCTGCGCACGACGGAGATGGACTCGTCGCCGTACTTCTTGTAGATGCGCACCGCCAGCGAGGTGGATACCCCCACGCCCTGCAGGAAGATCATCACCTCCTTGATCGCCTTCTGCTCGGCCCACGCGGCAGTGATCATCGCGGTCCGTTTCGGGCCGAGGCCGTCGACCTCGACCAGCCGTCCAGGCGAGTCCTCGATGATGTGCATGATGTCGACGCCGAAATGGGCGACCATCCGTTCGGCCATCACCGGGCCGATGCCCTTGATCAGGCCCGAGCCCAGGTAGCGCTGGATGCCCTGGGTGGTGGCCGGGAGCACGGTGGTGTAGGAGTGCACCTCGAACTGCTTGCCGTACTTCGGGTGGCTCGTCCACCGGCCGCGCATCCGCAGGCTCTCGCCAACCTGCGCGCCCAGCAGCGGCCCGACCGCCGTGATCAGGTCGGGGCCGCGTCCCGCGTCGATCCTGGCGATCGTGTACCCGGTCTCCGGATTGGCGAAGGTGACGCGTTCCAATACGCCGTCGAGGACCGCAATGTCGTGACAAACGGGCGGGCCGGCAGGCATACGGACAATCATGCCGCCGGGCGGGAGCACATGCTGCCACCTTCGATGGCAAGCCGACGGCGTGTCGGCAGCCGCAACGGCAGGACGCGGACTTGTGGCGACCGTAGTCACCGTTCCCGTCCGTCCCCTACATGCTTCGACTGCCAGTTCTCCCCCTGGTGAGGCGAGCCTGGCGCCGCTGTCTTCACATGCTGGGGCGACTACCAGGGGCGACGGGCTGGCTGGCTATTTCCGATGCCGTAATCCGCCGTGCGACAGCCGTTATCTGATCGGCAGCCGGAAGGTGCACGCAGCCGAAGGTGTGCTGGGTGTCCAGCCGCAGTTCCTGGGGCGCCGGTGCCGTCGAAGACCTGCCCGTTGACGAAGAGGATGCGGTTCATGATGGCCTCCCTGGCCGGTGCAGAAGTTCGATGAGGTTACCCTCCGGATCGGCGACGAACGCCATCCGCACACCGGGTTCCGGCGACGGGCACGGGGACATGACCGGCCGCGCCCCGCGGGCGACGGCGCGGTCGTAGGCGGCGTCCAGGTCGGTGACGTCGAACGCCACGTGCCCGTACCCGGCGCGCAGCGCCGCATCGGCGGGCGTGGCCGGCTTACCGGCAGCCCCGTCGGGCCCGGCGCCGGTTCCGGGGCGGTGCAGCAGTTCCAGGCGGTAGCCGAACGCCGGGTGGATGAGCATCGCGATGCTCAGGTCCAGCGCGTCGACCCGCAGGGAGAGCTCAGGCGCAAGCCCGAACACGTAGCAGAACCACGCGGCGGCCGCCCCCAAGTCGGCCACGGCGAGGCCAACGTGATCGAGCCGGGCTCCGGTCTCAGCCATGGACGTTCAGCCCCTTAGGATCGGACGTCAGGTAGGACGCGAAGCGGCCGGACGGGTCGCGCTCGGCGCGGATCGCGGTCAGGCGGCGGTACGCGTCGTCCGACAGGAACCGGTCCTGCCGCCGGGTGAAGTCGGTGTCGCCCAGGTAGACGCCGGCGCCGTGGGCGGCGGCCAGCGCCGCCATCCGGCCGTGCACCCAGTCGGCGTACCTCGCGTCGTCGGCCGGGTCGGCGTAGATCGCGTAGGTGGCCACGTACACGTTCGCCTCCACCGAGAACGCCATGTCGGGCTGGCCCCCCGGGGGCGCCCAGCCGTACCAGATGGAGAACGAGTGCTCGGTGTCCAGCTCACTCCACATGGCCTGCAGCATCGGGGCGAGGACCCGGGCCGGCGCGTCGGTCCAGGTGCAGTCGACGGCGTACCGGTGGCCCTCGGGGTTCTGCGCCGTCTGGGCCGCGTTCTCCTCGAGCACGCTGGTGCGACCCCGGGCGTGCCCGAGCTCCCGGCCGGCCAGCGGGCCGTCCTGGAGCGGCGCGAGCAGGGCGAGCGCCTGCGCGTCGGAGTCCGCCATGACCGTGGTGTGCAGGAGCAGCACCGTGCCGTCCGGGCGCGCCGTGCCGTCGTGCAGCGGGACGTCCGGCAGCCGGGTGGCCGCGACCACCGGCTCCACGCGCCGGTCGAGGCCGGGCAGGACGTCGTGCAGCCAGGTGAGCAACTCCACCGTATCGTCCAGGCCGAACGTCCAGGTGTCGTGCCACATCACAAGGGGCGCCCGATAGGTCTGCAGGCGGAACCTGGTGATCACCCCGGGGAAGCCGGGGCCGGCTCCGCGCGCCGCCCAGAGCAGGTCGGGGTTCTGCCCGGCGTCCGCGCGGACCAGCCTGCCGTCAGCCGTCACCACGTCCAGGCCGACCACGCTCTGGCAGGCCCAGCCGCGCGCCCGGCTGTCCCAGCCCTGCCCGCCCTGCAGCAGGAAGCCGCCCAGGCCGACGGTGGCGCAGTGGCCGCCGGGGAACGCGCGCCCCCGCTCGGCCAGGAACGGCGCGAGCTCCAGGCCGCCCTGCACCGCGGGCCGCGCCGAGACGACCCCGGTGGCCGGGTCGTAGCCGATGTCCCGCATCGCGCCCAGGTCGATCAGCAGGGCGTCGTCGCGCAGGCTCCACGCCGCCCAGGAATGCCCGCCGGAGCGCACCGAAACCGTCCACCCGCGTTCGGCCGCCAGCCGAACGCCCGCGATCACGTCGTCCTCGTCGGCCGCGAGCAGCACCGCCGCGGGGAACCGGGCCGGCCGCCGCGCGTTGAAGACGCGGCCGACGCGGGCCTGCTCGTACCCCGGCTGGCCCCGCAGCACCAGCTGGCCCCGCAGCGCCAGGCGTCCTGACGTCATCCCACCACCGCCGCGCCGCCATCGACGGGAATGTTCGCCCCGCTCACGTGCGACGATTCGTCCGAGCAGAGAAACAGGATGGCCTGGGCGACGTCCTCCGGCTGCCCCCACCGGCCCAGCGGCACGCGCGCGGCGATGCTCGCAGCCGGGCCTTCGGGGTCGTGCAGCATCGGCGCCGTCTGCGGCGTCTCGGTCATCGCCGGGCTCACCGCGTTGACCCGGATGCCGTGCGGCCCGCCCTCGACGACCAGCTGGTAGGTCAGCGCCAGGACGCCGCCCTTGGCGGCGCCGTGCGCGTTCTGCGGCATGAAGAACGCGCCGCGCGAGGCGGTGATGGACGCGACGTTGACGATCGATCCGCCTCCGCCGGCGACCAGGTGCGGCCAGGCCGCGCGGGTGACGAGGAAGACGATGTCGAGCTCGTTCCTGATGGTGAACGACCAGTCCGCGAAGGAGAGCTCGCCGATCGGGCCGAACCTGATCGCCGACGCGTTGTTGACCAGGATGTCGATGCCCCCGGCGAGGTCCGCGGCGGTATCGACCCACCGCCGGGCGCCGTCCTCGGAGGCCAGGTCGACCGGCGCCACCGCGTCCATCCGGCCGCCCTCGGCCCGGGCCAGCCCGACCGCCTCCGCGGAGGTCTCCGGGTTCAGGTCACAGCCCACCACGTGAGCGCCCTCGCGCGCGCAGAGCAGCGCGGCCGCCCGCCCGATCCCGCCGCCGGTGCCGGAGATGAGCGCCCGCTTGCCGTCCAGTCGGCCCATGGGCGGCTCCCTCCGATCGGCACGATCCGGAAAACTTCTTCATTCTATGGAAGTTACTATCTCACAGTGAGAGTATAGCCATCAAGGATTCCCCGGGAGAAGCGGGAGCAAGGTGAGCGGGCCAGTGAGCCGTACCGTGCTCGGGCTGGGCTGCGGCCAGCCGCAGGGCAGCGCGGAGATCCTGCTGAAGTCGGCGCTGCGGGCCGCGGAGGCGGAAGGCGCCGAGGTTGAGCTGGTCCGGCTCGACGAGCTCCGGCTGCCCAGCGGCGCCGCCGAGGCCGCCGAGCCGGACGACGCGTGGTGGCTGTGGGAGCGGCTGGTCGGCTGCGACGGGCTGATCGTGAGCACCCCGATCATCAGCCGGACGGTGGCGGCCCGGCTCAAGCTGTTCGGCGACCGGCTGCTCGGGCCGAACGCCGACGCCGCCATCATCGAAGGGCTGACCGCGCTGCGCCGGGAGGGCCGGGAGCCTGCCGTCCCGTTCCGGGTGGATGAGCGGGTGCTCAAATCCCGGGTGGCCGGCTTCCTCGCGGTGGGCGGCTCGCTGACCTCGCAGTGGAAGACGCTGACGCTGCCGGTCATGCACACGACCACGTTCTCGATGCACGTCGCCGTCGTGGACCAGGTGCAGTTCGGGGGCGCGGGCACGCCGCGCTCGGTGGTGCTCGACCAGGCGGCGATCGACCGGGCCGCGGTGCTCGGCCGCAACGTCGCCAGCCAGCTCGGGGTGCCGTTCGAGGCGGCGCGCTACCTGGGGCCGCCCGGCCTGTGCCCGATGTGCCACCTCGACGTCGTCGTCCTGCGCGGCACGGACGTGGAGTGCGCCACCTGCGGCGCGCGCGGCCATCTCGCGCCGGACCAGAGCGTGACCTGGACGGACCTGTCGGCCTCGGTCATCTCCATGGACGAGAAGCGCGCCCACGCCGCCGAGATCCAGGACACGGCCAGGCGCCACGCCGGTCGGCGCGCCGAGATCGAGGACCGCGCCCGCGAGCTCGACGCCTACAACCCGATCGTCCGCCCCGTACCCGCCTCCCCATAGCCGCCGCTCCCACCCAATCCCCCCAGCGAGCGCTTCGCGCGGGTACCTTCATGATCGCGGGCAGTTTCGGGCGTATAGCACACCGAGGAGCCTTCCGGCAGCCACCAGCACAGGGTCGGCTGGAGCCCGCGACCCAGGGCGTCCCCGCCGGTCACCTCCGTCCACACCCGGGACGGACCGGGGGTATCAGGCAACCGGGTGGTGGACGTCGCTCTCGTCCCCCTCCACCGTCGTCCCGGAGACGGCAGCGCCGTGCACCGCCAGCCGCTTACGGTAGGTCCCGACGGCGCGGTCCCGCAGCTTCGACAGCGCCACCGCGGGGCCCTTTCCGGTGGAGGTGCTGGTCAGGCCGTCCGGGTTCTGGACGGCGGTGAGCACCAGCGCGATGCCGGCCACGATCGCCTGGTACTTGCCGACGTTGAGGTGGATGTTGAGGAAGGTCACGAACAGTCCCGCGGCGGAGAACATGACGCCCGCGACCACCGCCCCGGCGATGCGCCCGACCCCGGCCACGAACACGATCGCCAGCAGGCTGATCGAGGTGAACGCCGCGAAGCCGTCGGAGGTCAGCTCGCCCTGCATGTAGCCGGTCAGGGCGCCGCCGATGCCGGCGATGAACGCGGCGAGCCCGAACGCCATCAGCTTGCCCTGGGCGACGTTGATCCCGACCGAGCCGGCCGCGCGCTCGTTGGACCGGATCGCCAGCAGCATGCGCCCGGCCGGACCGTGCCTGAGCCGGGCGACCAGCAGCCCGAGCAGGATCACCACCACGAGCACGATCACGCCGAAGATCACCCGGGGATAGTCCTTGCCCTGGCTGATCGCCAGGTTCAGCCCGGGCAGCCGCGGGCCGGGGATCGGCAGGCCGGCCGTACCGCCGGTAAAGCCGTGGATGTTGAACACGACGGCGTCCATCGCCGCGGCGAACCCGAGCGTCACCACGGCCAGGTTCACGCCGCGCAGCCGCAGGGCCGGCAGGCCGATGACCAGCCCGACGGGCACCGCGCACAGCCCGGCCAGGATCAGCGACCACGGGAAGCCGATGCCCCATCCGCTGGAGACGTGCCCGAGCATGAAGCCGCCGATCCCGGCCAGCGACATCTGGGCGAGCGACACCTGGCCGACGTAACCCGTCAGCACCACCACCGACAGGGCGATGCACGTGATGGTCAGCGACGAGATGAACGCGAAGCGGAGGACGCCGCTCAGCGCGATCAGCAGGACCACCCCGACCACGAAGCAGGCGGCCGCGGTGCGCAGCGGCCCGTGCGGACGGCCGACCGACGGGTTCCGCTCGGCCGTCTCCCCGCCGCGGGCGAGCACGGCGCGCGACCGGACCGCCATCACCACGATGATGACGGCGAACGGAAGCGCGTCGGGCAGGCCCTGCGAGGGCAGCCAGCTCCACACGGTGATGAGCTTGTCGATCTCGGACTGGGCGCAGCCGATCAGCAGGCCGGCCAGCGCGGTGATCCAGAACGACTGGAACCGGCCGACCAGCGCGGCGGCCAGGGCCGGCACCACGAACAGGGTGTAGGAGTTCGGGTCGAGGTTGGCGACCGGGGCGATCATGATGCCGGCCGCGCCCGCCAGGACGGTGGCGATCACCCAGTTCTGGCCCGCCACGCGGTTGGCCGAGATGCCGGTCAGCGCGGCCCCCCGGTCGTTCTCCGCGCCGGCCCGGGTGGCCAGGCCGAACCGGGAGAATCGGTAGGTGAGCGCGAGCACGACCGAGATGACCACGACCACCCCGGTGAAGTACAGCCGGTCCTCGGGGAACGTGATCTTGGCGAGCGACAGGGGGGAGCTGGGGAAGATGGGGTTGGTGGCAACGGGCTGGGTGCTGAAGTTGAGGACCGCGATCGCTTCCAGGCCGAGCATGACGCCGACCGAGGCGCAGACGCGGGTGAGCGGCGAGGCATTCCGGATCGGCCGGTAGATCAGGACGTACAGCACGAGCCCGAGGACCGCCGCGTACCCGAGCGAGATGACGATCGCCAGCGACGTGCTGAGCCCGGCGCCGCCGTTCAGCGAGATCTGGTGCGGGATCAGCACCACGGGCAGCTCGAGCTGCCCGAAGCCGCGCAGGTTGATGAAGACGTAGGCGATGAACATCGCCACCGCGCCGTGTGCGAAGTCGACCACGCCAGCGCTGCGGTACTTGAGCACGAGCCCCTGGCCGAGGATGGCGTAGGTGGCGCCGGAGCCGAGCCCGAGGATCAGGAAGAGGAAGTAGCTGGACATGATGTCTCGTTCAGGTCGTTGGTACAACAACGGTGCGGCGGGGCCCTGCGGACCCCGCCGCACCACGCATCAGCCGGTGATGCCCTGGAAAAAGCCCTTCGAGGTCACCCAGTCGCTGGCATTCGGCTGGGTGATCGCCCCGTTCTTGATCTGGTTCATGAGGTAGTAGTCGTTGCACATCGAGGCCGCGCCCTTGAGCGCCTGCCCGTCGCACGTGTAGGGGTGCGACAGGAAGTTCTGGTGGGTGCCGGACTTGAACGCGGCCAGGATGCTCGACGTGGTCGGCGTGCCCGAGATCGTGCTCAGCACCTGCTGGACGTTGATCACGGTGGCGAAGCCGGCCGTGGAGATCGAGTCGACCAGCGTGCCCGGCGCGGCCCACTTCGTCAGCGCCGCCTGGAACAGCTGCGCGTCGTGGCTGCTCCCGGACTGGAGCACGAACGGGGAGGCGATGTACATGCCCTCGGCTCCGCCGGCCGCCGCCTGGATCACCGGCGGCGCGCCGCACGGGTCGATGCCCATGATCTTCCCGCTGAAGCCGACGGACTTCAGCGCCTTGAGCACGTTGCCGCAGCCGTTCGGCACGTCGACATAGACGAGCTGAGCACCGCTGCTCTCGACCAGGGCCGCCTGCGGGCTCGGGTCCGGCGACGTGGGCGACAGCGGGATGTCCTTGACCGTCGTCACGCCGGCGGCCTTGAACACCGGCGTGATCTGGGGCAGCAGCGACTCGCCCTGCGGATTGCTGAAGTACACGATCGCGACGCTCTTGAGACCGAGCGTCTTGCCCGCGTACACGGCGGCCGCGGCGTTGTCGCCCACGCTGACCGACCAGAACTGGACGGAGTTCGGGGCGGTCTGGGGTACCGGGGTGAACGGGATGCCGCCCAGGTACGCCAGGTTGGCGTGCTGGTAGATGGGTATCGAGGCGGGCGCGCCGACGTCGGCCGCGCCGAGGATCGCGATCGGGTGCTTGGCCACGAGCTGGTTGGCGCACCGCGCGGCGGTGGCCGGCGTGCCGTCACCGGTGCAGCTGTCGATCTGGATCGGATGCCCGTTGATGCCGCCGAGGTAGTTGTTGACGTAGTTGACGGCGGCGATCGCTCCCTGGCGTGCCTCGGGGAAGGTGACCGCGCCGGTCTCGTCGTTGATCATCCCGAAGACGTACGGGGTGCCGGTCGCCTTCTTCGGGGTGCCGAACACCGCGCTGCTGGCCGCGGCCGTGCTGCCGCCGGCCGCCGGTGTGCCCGAGCCGCCTGCGCTGCTCGAGCCGCTCGAACTGCAACCCGCCGCGACCAGCCCGGTCACGGCGATGGCTGCCGCGCTAAGCCATATGGGTCGTTTCATCTGTGCTTCTTTCGTGATGGGTGAATCCTCTGGTCAGGCATGACAGGAAGCGGCCCGGTCAGGCGGCCGTCTCCCCGAGGTAGCTGGCGGCGAGCAGCTCACGCCGCTCGCGGAGCTCGGCGGCCGGACCCTCGAGCCTGATCCGGCCGTGGGTCAGGACGTAGGCGCGATCGGCGACTTCCAGCGCCAGCGCGACGTGCTGCTCGACGAACAGCACGCTCGTGCCCAGCTCGTCGGCGGCCCGGCGCAGGACGGGGATCAGCCGCTCGACGATCACCGGGGCCAGCCCGAGGCTCATCTCGTCGACGAGCAGCAGTCGCGGCCGGCTCACCAGCGCGCGGCCCACGGCCAGCATCTGCTGCTCCCCGCCGGACAGCAGGCCGGCCTTGCGTCCCAGGCACTTGCGCAGCTCGGGAAGCATCTCGAGCAGCTCGTCCTCGCCGCTGCCCGCCCGTCGCCGCGCCCTTCCCGCCCCTCGCCCGGCCGTTCCCGCGCCTCGCCCGGCCCTTCCCGCGCCTCGCCCGGCCGTTCCCGCGCGTCGCCCGCGGCCCCCGGCCAGCCGCAGGTGCTCGCGGACGGTCAGCCCGGGAAACAAGGCGCGGCCCTCGGGCACGAGCGCGAGCCCCTGGCCGGCCAGCAGGTACGCCGGCCTGCCGCCGACGTTCTGGCCGGACAGTTCGACGGTGCCCGAGAGCGGCTGGTTCAGCCCGGCGATGGTCTCCAGGGTCGTGGTCTTCCCGGCGCCGTTCGGGCCGAGCAGCGCCACCACCTCACCCGGCTGCACGTCAAGGTTGAGGTCGCGGACGACCGGGACTCCCCGGTAGCCGGCGGACAGGTCCCTGACGGCGAGGGCGTGGCCGGACGTGCTCGCGCTAGCGGCTGGTGCCCGCATGGTGCCCTCCCAGGTAGGCCTCGATCACCTGCGCGTTGTCGCGGATCTGCGCCGGGGTCCCGGCCGCGATCTGCCGTCCGAAGTCGAGGACCATGATCTGATCGCACACGGACAGGACCAGCCCCATGTCGTGGTCGATGAGGAAGACCGTCACGCCGTGCTCCTCGGGCAGGGTCCGCAGCCGGCGCCCCAGCTCGAGGCTCTCGTCGGTGTCGAGCCCGGCCGCGGGCTCGTCGAGCAGGACCAGCCGGGGCTGCCGGGCCAGCGCCCGGCCGATGCCGACCAGCTTGCGCTGGCCCAGTGAGATCTCCGCCGGGTAGCGGCCCGCGACATCCTCCAGGCCGCACACCGAGATGGCCCAGTCGACACCGGTCCGGTCCGGCGGGCGCTGCGGCAGGAACAGGTCTCTCAGCGCCGAGGCGACGGTCACGTGCTCGCTCGCCACGAGCAGGTTCTCCTCGACAGTGAGGTCGTCGAACAGCTCGACCGACTGGAACGTCCGGGCCAGGCCGAGGCGGGCCCGCCGGTAGGGGCGCAAGCCGCCGATGTCGCGGCCGTTGAAGGTGATCCGTCCGGCGGCGGGCCGGGTGTATCCGGTCAGGGCGTCGACCATGGAGGTCTTGCCGGCGCCATTGGGGCCGATCAGCCCGTAGATGGTGCCCTCGGCGAGCTGCAGGTCGACGTCGGAGACGGCCACGACACCGCCGTAGGTCACCCGCAGGCCGGCGACGTCGAGCAGCGGCGGTCGTGCGGGCGGTACGGTCATGGGTCATCCTAACTTTCACATCATGAAAGCTATTTTCATTTCGATCACGTTACGGGAATCGGAACCGGTTGTCTAGCCCTTCCGGGATCACGAATTGGCGACGCCGCCAGGCACGGGGCCGGGTGCGTCCTGGCTAGTCCGACCAGGACCGTTCGAGGCCCTTGACCAGGGCTACCATGCAGTCGTGCAGCGGTGTGGGGAGGCCGGCCCTGCGTCCCTCGGCGGCGATGCCGCCGTTGAGGACGTCGATCTCGGTCGCCCGGCGCGCCAGTACGTCCTGCAGCATGCTGGGCTTGTGGTCGTACGCCTCCGCGATGGCCTCGTCCACCGCCTCCCCGGGCGGGCGCAGCAGCGTGATCCCGGCCCGCGCGCAGACCGCCAGTGCCTCGGTGACCAGCCCGTCGACCTGGCGGCGCAGCCCGCTGTCGGTGCAGACGCGTCCCACCGAGAGCCCGGTCAGCGCGGCGAGAGGGCTCGTCGCGGAGTTGAAAATGACTTTCGTCCACTGCGGGCCCCGGGCGTCCCCGAGCGCGTGCGTGCGCAGCCCGCCCGCGGAGAGCAGCCCGGCCAGCCGCGCGATCTCAGCCATCGGCGCCGGCCTGGGCTCGAACGGCCCGAACCATGAGTCCCCGGGCGCGTCGTACCGCACGACGCCGGGCGCCACGATCGCCCCGGCCGTGACGATGCTCCCGCGGATGACCCGCGGTACCAGCTCGGCGATGACCTCCTCGTTGCCGAGCCCGTTCTGCACGCTGACGACGGCGCCGCCGGCCAGGGCTGCCCGCGCGCCCTCGACGGCCGCCCGCGTGTCCAGCGCCTTGGTCGCGACGACGCCGAAATCGCACCCGGGCAGGTCGCGGCCGTCGGTGCTGGCGCGGACCTCGGCGGTGAAGTCCGCCAGCCCGGTGACCCGCAGGCCCCGGGACGCGATCGCGTCCACGTGCTCGGCCCAGGGGTCGACGGCCCACACCTCGACGGCGGGAACGCGCGCCAGGTGCGCGGCGTACAGGCTCCCGATCGCGCCGCACCCGATGACCGCGACGCGGACCGCCGGAGTCCGGCCGGCCGGGTCCATGCTGGCCGGGTCCATGCTGGCCGGGCCGGTGCTGGCCGAGCCGGTGCTGGCCGGGTCCATGCTGGCCGGGCCGGTGCTGGCCGAGCCGGTGTCGCCGGTCATGTCGCGTCCAGCGCGGCCTGGGCGATGTCCGCGCAGAGGGCGGGACCGCCGCCGCCGACGCCGAGGCCGGCCACCACCTGGTCGCCGTCGCGGACCGGCAGCCCGCCGGGGACGCCGAGCACCGGCGGGACCACCAGCGTGGCGACCGCGCCCGCGTCTGCCGGGTCGAAACGGGCGCCGAGGCTGCCGCTGGGACAGTTGAACAAGGCCGCGGCGCCCGCCACCGCCTGCGCGATGGCTACCCCGCCGGCCGGGGCGCCATCCATCAGGTCCTGCTGGACCGGGTCGCCGCCGCGGTCCACCACGGCCACCGCGACCAGGATGTTGCGGCGGGACGCCGCGTCCATCGCGGCGTCGCAGAGCGCCCTGGCCCAGTCGAGCTGGGCCTGGCGGCTCGCCGGGGGAGCAGGGGACATGCCAAGGCTGTCGGCCGGGTCGACGGTCAGGTCGCCGAAGCGCTGCTCCCAGCGCTTCTGGTCGTCCCCGTGCTGCCCGGCGTACGGGATGCCGAGGGCGTAGGCGATCAGCAGGTCCTCGGGGTTGGCCGGCCTGCCGTCCGCGCTCACCACGCGCGGGTCGACGCCGTCCGGGAAGAACGGGCTCACGGTCGCGCCCGAGGCCGCGATGCCGGCCACCACTACGCCGCCGGCGCGGACCGGCATCCCGCCCGCGCCGGGGAACAGCGCCTCCGGGGACGCCTGGGCGAACCCGGCGGCGACCGGCGGGGCGATCGTCGTCATCCGGTGCAGGTGCTCGGCGCTCGGGATCTGCTGCGTCGCCGAGATCCAGGCCTTGGACCGGGCGCGCGCCATCCCGCCCGGGCCCCCGGCGTCCATGCGTGACGCGGTGAGCAGGGTGCCGCTCGCCCCGACCACGGCGACCGCCCCGCGCAGCCCGAGCTGCTCGGCCTTGTCCACGGCGCGCTGCACCAGCGTGCGGGCCTCGGCCAGGCCGAGGTCCCGCGGATGCGGTGTCACGGCCGGGTCCACGGTCAGGCTCCGACCATGTTGTAGCCGCCGTCGGCGACCATGTACCCGCCGGTCATGTGCGAGGCGTCGTCGGTGGCCAGGAACAGGGCGGTGCCGGCCAGCTCGGCCGGTGCGGGAATCCGCCCCATCGGGGTGAGCGACCGCAGCTGGTCGCCCCGGCCGGACTGCCAGTCCTTGCGGCCCAAGGTGGCCTCGGTCTCGATGAAGCCGGGGGCGAAGACGTTGACCCGGACCGTCGGCGCGAAGGCGTGCGCGTACGACTTCGTCACGCCCAGCAGCCCGTACTTCGCCGCGGCGTACTGCGGCGCCCGTGCGCTGCCGCGGACGATGACGGTCGACCCGATGTTCACGATGCTGCCGTGGCCCTGGTCCAGCATCCGCGCGCCGAACTCATGGACGCACAGCATCGTGCCCTTGATGTCGACGGCCAGGACGTGGTCGATCGACTCCTCGGTGATGTCGCGCCAGGACATCTGCTCGCGGGCGACGTCGCCGACGTTGTTCACCAGGACGTCGACACCGTCCAGCCGGTCGAAGGCGGCGTCGGCCATGGCCTTGATCTGCTCCCAGGCGACGATGTCGGCCTGGAGCAGCACCGGGGTGCTGCCTTCCGCCGCTACCCGGTCGGCCGTCCGCTTGGCTCCGTCGGCGGAGCTGCGGTAGTGGACGCCGACCGCGCGGGCCCCCTCCTGGGCGGCGCGTACCGCGATCTCGGCGCCGAAGCCGGTGCCGGCGCCGGTGACGACGACGGACCGCCCCTCG
>Ga0070699_100001217_pt1 | contig 23786 bp, 20 predicted proteins | sample KBSK1503metaG_FD_65473 | JGI IMG/M metagenome (GOLD analysis project Ga0070699, IMG submission 65473) | Corn, switchgrass and miscanthus rhizosphere microbial communities from Kellogg Biological Station, Michigan, USA - KBS K1-50-3 metaG | ecosystem: Host-associated > Plants > Roots >...
GCCGCCGTGGTCCTCGCCTTTACCGGGCGGTGGCCGTGGCACCGGCTCGAGGTCGAGTCGGGGGCGGTGCCGCTCGCCATCGCGATTCCGGTGGTCGAGAGCAGCGACACCCTCCAGCGCGGCGAGACATTGGGCGAGTTGTTCGACCGGCAGGGAATCGCCGGGGCGGGGCTGCCCGGACTGCTGGAGCGGGCCGGGCTCGATCCCCGCCGGCTCCGCGCCGGATTCACCGTACAATTCCGCCGCCACGCCGGTGAGGAGGTCCCGGTCGAAGTGACGGTGCGCTCCAGTCCCCAGGAGCGGCTCGCGCTGCGCCGGAGCGGAACCGAGTGGACCGCGGAGCGGCGGCCGGTGTCCTGGCGCACCGACCTGGTCCGCATCGAAGGCCCGATCGAGACTTCGCTGTACGACGCGCTGAACGAGGCCGTTCCCGACGCGCTCTTCGACGGCGACGAGCGGATACGCCTCGCCTGGGACCTGGCCGACGTCTATGCCTGGTCGATCGATTTCAACCGCGACATTCAAACCGGCGACCGTTTTGCCGTCCTGGTCGAACGGGAAATGTCCGACGAGGGCGAGGTGCGGGTAGGCCGGGTGCTCGCCGCGGATCTTCTCGCCTCCGGAAAGCATCTCAAGGCCTTCCGCTTCGACGGCGCCGACGGTCAGTCCCGCTTCTTCGACGAGGGGGGCGCCTCGCTCCGGCGTGCCTTCCTCCGAGCACCGGTCGAATTCCGCCGGATCTCGTCCTCGTTCACCCGCTCGCGATTCCATCCGGTGCTGGGGATCTGGCGGAAGCACGAGGGGACCGACTACTCCGCCTCGAGCGGTACGCCGGTGATGGCGGCCGGCGACGGGACCGTACTGCGCGCCGGGCGCGCGGGCGGCTACGGCAACCTGGTGGAGATCCGGCACCGCAACGGCATCACCACCCGGTACGGCCACCTGCGCGGCTTCGCCCGTGGGGTTGTCGCGGGGACGCGGGTGAGCCAAGGTCAGGTGATTGGATTCGTCGGGTCCACCGGCCTCGCCAGCGGTGCGCACCTGCACTACGAGTTCCGCGTCGGCGGCGTCGCCCGCGACTCCCGGCGGGTGGATCTGGGCGGCGGACAACCCATCGCCAAGGCGCTTCTGGCGGCGTTCGAGCAGGAAAAACAACGACTTGCCCGGGCGCTGGGCGCTGCTGGTGCGCAGATTCCGTCCGCGATCGCGGAGTAGCGGCCAGGGACCGAAGCGATCGCCTGGACTGCGGCCTCAGTTGGTCCCTCCGTAGCCTAAATCCTGACTCGTGCGTCGAATGCGGCCTCATGGCGCCGCGATATCCCGTGCGGTCCACGAGATTCCCTTCGGAGATCTGGAATCCCGAGTCCCTCAGGTGACCATCGCTGATTGGGGAGAGGCTTCATCCCTCTTGCGGCTGCTGAAACTAGCAAATTGTCTCCGAGAACTGTGACACCGGCAGCGGCCATCGCCGATTGGACAACCGACCTTGATTGGCCGAGGGAGGAGTTGTATGAGACGGGCCTGGTGCGGACCGTCGGGGAAACGCCAGGGAAACGCGATTTCCTTTGGCGGCGCACTATTCCCGAGGCCTAACCAGCATTGCAGCGGAGTAGTCGCATGCTCATGATCACCGCGCCGCAGCCTAAGCGTGATCCGTTAAGCCGAATGGTGGAATCGCCGTGGCGGAAGGAGGGAGCAGAACCATGGCACCGATAATCCGCACTCACTTGTGTGAGTTGCTCGACATCGAGGCGCCGATCTTTGCGGCGCCGATGGGATTTCTCACGGGCCCACGCCTCGCGGCCGCGGTCAGTAACGCCGGCGGCCTTGGCATTATGTCATTCAACGCAAATCCCCCGCCCGTGCTGCGGGAAGAGATTCGTCACCTGCGATCTCTGACGAGCAAGCCCTTCGGAGTCGGCGTGCTGCTGAGCGGCCCGCACTTGCCGTTTTCCGTGGACGCGATTGTGGACGTGTGTCTGGAGGAGCGCGTCCCCGTTCTCATGACCTTCTGGGGCGATCCGACACCGTACGTCGCACGGGCGCGTGCGGCCGGCGTAAAGGTCATTGATCAGGTTGGCTCGGTGGCCGATGCGCGGCGGGCGGCACGAGCGGGAGTTGATGCCATCGTTGCGCAGGGCGTGGAGGCCGGCGGTCATACGGCCGGCGAAGTTACCACGATGGTGCTTGTCCCGCGTGTGGTCGATGCGGTGGCGCCGCTCCCCGTGGCGGCCGCGGGAGGCATCGCGGACGCTCGCGGTTTCGTCGCCGCGCTGGCGCTGGGAGCGCAGGCCGTCATGCTGGGGACGCGGCTGATTGCCACGACGGAAGCGTATGCCCATCCCGTGTACAAGCAAAAGATCGTTGAGGCGAACGAAAACGAGACGGTGCGAACCACGCTCTTCGGCTTCGGATGGCCAAACGCGCCGCACCGGACTCTGCGAACCCCATTTGTCGAACGCTGGCTGCCGGAAGAGAGGCGAGGCAGCGAGGAGCGGCCTGATGAGCCCCGCATCGGCGAGACGAAGATCGGTGGTCAGCCGATGCCGCTCCTGCGCTTCATGGGCTTTCCGCCAACTCCCGACGCCACTGGTGATCTTGAGTCAATGGATTTTCTCGCCGGACAAGGTGTCGGCTTGGTAAAAGGGATCAAGCCCGCCGCGGAGGTTGTCACGGAGTTGCTGGACGGCGCCCGTCATATTCTCGCCACCCTCTCGAGGAAATCCGGGGAGTGATGGAGCATGATCGAAGGAAAAGACAGCCGGCCTTGCAACGGCATGCAGCTGCCGGCGCTGCGCGCCGCAGCAGAAGCGCGAGCCGTTAGGCAGCCTTCACGGAGGAAGGCATCATGGTCGTCAGGGCTGTCGCACGCAGGCTGAGTCATCAGCTCTCGCCAATGTCGCAGCAGTCGGTATCGCGCTTGCCTCGGCCAGTCGTGCTCCCGCGCAGGCGAACCGCTCGGCCGAGCCACTGGGCTGCCCCCGACTGGTTCAGTCTGTTCGATCTCGACCAAGCTGTCGCGAAGTGCGGACGTTCTTCCCGGGGTTGATCGATGCGGCGGTCGCGGACGAAGACTTGCATCGTCACGCCGCCGAGAACACCGCCCGGGCCGATGCCCTCCTCTTTGGCCGGGTGACGTACGAAATGATGGAGGCAGCGTGGCGGGCGCCCGCGCGGACGGGAGTGAGGCCTGATTGGATGCCACCCTGGATGGAACCCTTCGCCCGGACGATCGATGCAGCGAAGCAGTACGTCGTGTCGGGCACGCTGGACCGGGTCGATTGGAACGCGGAGCTCGTGCGCGGGGATCTGGGGAAGGCTGTTCAGCAGCTCAAGCGGGAGTCGGGTAAGGGACTGTTCATGGGAGGCGTGAAGCTCCCGCTGGCGCTGGCGGAGCTGGGGTTGATCGATGAGTACGAGCGTCTGCACCGACCTACCGAGCGTCGTCGAGTCGGAGAAACCGCGCTGCATTGTTGTAGAAGATATCCCGCTTCTGCTCGGCTGTGAGGAAGTCGGCTGCCTCGATCGCTTCAATTGCCTTGCCAATCATTTCCGGCCAGCGCATCTGATCCGAGCCGAACATTAGGCGCTTCCCGAGTCCGGCGTCGATGAGTGCCTTCAGGTACGCGTGGAAGGCCGTGCGAGGAATGACCCACGTGATCGTCGAGAGATCGCCGTACAGGTTGGGATACTGGTACATCATCGCGGTCATTTCATCGAGGTACGGGTAGCCTGCGTTCTCCACGAATACTCTGAGATCCGGGTGCCTGACCAACACGTCCTCGAGGAGGAGCGGACTGCCTGCGGCCGAGCGGAAGCCGGGCATCTGCGGGCCGAGCCCTGCGGTGTGAATCGACACCGGGACATCGAACTCCGCCGCGAGCGCGAAGTATGGGGCCAACGCGGGATCGTTTGGGGCGAGCTCTACAAGCTGCCCCGCGATCTCTCCCATGCCTCGGAAGCGTCCCGCCACATAGTCGCGCCTGAGAACGTCCGCGGCAGGCTTGCCCGCCTCCATGACCCATGGTGACGGGATGAATCGGCCCGGAGCCTGTGAGTCCCACCGCTGCACGAGGTCCAGATCAGCGCCGCTGAGGAATCCCTTGACGATGTTGTAGCGGTCCATTGCCTCCAGCGTTCTCTCAAACGACTCGGCGGCGGTGGCCGTTGCCCGTCCTTGCGGCTGACACGGACTGGGGCGACACGGGCCAGGCGCTCCTCCCGGCAACTCGAAAGGCGCGTGGTGTGCGTGCATATGCATGTCGATGATCCGCGGCCGCTCCTGTGCCACTGCGACACATACCGGCAGGCACACGCCTCCGGCGAGGATAGAAACCACGCAGAGTGTTCTCATACATACCCTCTTCCCGTCGGTGCGAATCGACACCGAGCGCGCGCAGCTGTCGGCGATCTTGCAGGAGCTGCGCCACAAACCGCCACAAAGTCTCAACCTACAACCGGTGGCCTCGAGGTCAACCCCAAGCGAACACCTACTGCTGTTCCTGTTTCGCAGCGAGTTCGGGCCAGTAGGCGAACTCGTGCAGAGGCCCGATGTTGATTCGCACCGACCGGTTCAGGGTGTGCTCGCTCCCATCCCCGCGCAGGCGACGGCTCGCCGAATCATGACACGACGGTGTGCCCTTCCTGGCTGGCGGAGTCGCTTTGACGGCGGCGTCTATTACAGAGCTGCCGCGCGAGCACGCCGCGCTTCGCGCACCCGGCGAGTCCCTGGGAGCGGGGCACCAACGAGAAAACGAATGGGTTGCTGCGCCGGTACTTTCCCAAAGGCACCGACCTCTCCGGCCTCACTCCCCGCACGTTGCGGCGAGTCGAGCGAAGCCTCAACGAGAGGCCCGGACAAACCCTCGCCTGGAATGCGCCGGCCGAGGAATTCGGCAACCTGATGCGCTAGTTCTTGGAATCCACCCTGTATATTCCCCAATGGCATTTCTGGTCGTCGTCGTCGCTGCTCTCGCGGCGGTTCTCTCCTACCGTCTCCTCGACGGATGGAGCGGCAGGACCTGGCTGCCGGCAAGCTGTCGCGCCGCCGGCTGGTCGGTCATCGCCCTGCTGCTCGTGAATGCCAGTTGTCCCTCCGTCACCCCCGGTGCGACTCCCCTGGTGTTGCTCGACGCGTCGCTCAGTCTCGGCGCCGCGGGGGGGCGCTGGACCGAGGCGCTGGCGATGGCCCGAAGCGCCGGAGAGATGCGTCTGGTCGGTGCATCGGGCGGCGATACCGTGCCTTCGGGCGGGCGTACCCTCCTCGCGCCGGCGATCGCGGGTGCCGGCAGCGCGGGGCGGCCCGTGATCGTGGTCACCGACGGCGAAGTCGAAGACGCCGATGCCATCCCGCGGGATCTCCTCGCCACGACCACGGTGCGCGTGCTGGACCGGAAACCGGTGGATGACGTGGCCCTCGTGCGCGTCGAGGGGATGATGCGGGTCACACCCGCCGATTCGCTCCGGCTCTCGGTCGAGGTCCAATCGTTCGGTGCCGCGGTCGCGCGGACCCTCCGCGTTACCGCGCGCGATGCCGACCGAATCTGGCTGCGTGGTGCGGTGGAGCTCGATGCCGCCGGCCGCGGCCGCACGGTGCTCCAGGGTCCGGTCCCGCCCGTGACGCCCGGCGCCCACGTCCTGCGCATCGCGCTGGAGCAGACCGGTGATGCGGAGCCCAGAAGCGACACCCGGCTCGTTGTGGTGACGGTGGTGCCGACGCCGGGGGTGGTGCTGCTCGCGAGCCCGCCGACCTGGGAGAGCCGGTTTCTCCTCGATGCGCTTCGCGATGTCGCCGCCCTTCCGGTGCGCGGATATCTCGAGACCCAGCCCGGCCAGTGGCGTCGCGCCGGTGATCTCCGGCCGATCCCGCGTGACGACGTTGCCGCGGCGGCTCGCCGGGCCGATCTCCTGGTGACGCTCGGGAATCCCGGCGCCCTCGCCGTCGGCAGCCGCGCGAGGGGACGACTCGCGCTCCCCGCCGTCCGCCCCGGCTCGGCGTCGCCGGGTGATTGGTACGTCGCCGTTCCCGGTGCAACACCGCTGGCCGGCGCCTTCGGCGGGCTCGCGGTGGATTCGTTTCCCCCAGGCACCGCGCTCGCGGAAGCCATACCGCGTCTGGGCGACTGGGTGGGCCTTACCGCCCAGGCAGGGCGGCGCGGGACGGTGCGCCCTGTTCTCGTGGGCAGCGACTCGGGGGGCACCCGGCGGATCGTCATTGGAATGGATGGGCTCTGGCGCTGGGCCTTCCGGGGCGGGGCGAGTGAGCAAGGTTACCGTGGTCTGATCGCTTCGGCTGTCTCCTGGCTCCTGGGGGGCGCCGAGTCCGGCGCCGGCAAGGCCCGGCTGCTGCGCGATGTGGTCGAGCAGGGCCGCCCCGCACTGTTCGAGTGGGCGGGTGGTGGAGCGCCGGAGCCGATTCCGGTCGAGTTCACAGGGAACCCCGGAGTCCGCCGCGACACGCTCGTCTTCGATGGCGCCGGCCGTGCCGAGGTGCAGCTGCCCCCGGGCGTGTGGCGCTATCGGCTCGCCGGAGCAGGCGGAGGGACGCTCGCGATCGAGGAGTTCTCCGCCGAGCTCCTGCCTCGCGCGCGGACACTCGGCGCCAGCGAAGCTGTGGCGTCGCCGGGGCGCACCCGCATTCCGGTTCGCACCTGGCTCTGGTTGTTCGCCGTCGGCGTGATCGCATTCTCCGGGGAGTGGCTGGCGCGGAGGCGGCTTGGACTCCGGTGAGCGGTAAGCGGGGTTGTCCCGCTCACCGCTTACTGCTTACCTCCGATCGCCTGACCGATAGCCGATAGCCGAGGTGTCAATGGTCGATCGTATCACGGAACGTCAAAAGCTGTCGCTCTGGTCGCGCATCAAGCGCGTCGCCCTCACCGATGTCGGCACCCTCGTGCGCGGCTTCAAGGCCGCCGACATCGATGCGATGGAGCGTCTCCTGCTCGAATCGGATTTCGGCATCCAGGCCACCACCGATCTCGTCGGCAGGCTGGAGGATGGGGTTCGCCGCGGCCGGCTCAAGAGCGAGAACGACCTGCGCCAGGCGCTCAAGGCGCGGCTGGCCGAGCTGCTGGCATCACCCGGGGATCCCGGGACGATTTCGCGGGCGGCGTCGGGGCCGACGATCATCCTGGTCATCGGAGTCAACGGCGTCGGGAAGACGACGTCGATCGCCAAGCTGGCGCGGCGGCTCCAGCGCCAGGGCGAGCAGGTGCTGCTGGTGGCGGCCGACACCTACCGGGCCGGCGCGATCGCACAGCTCGAAACCTGGGCCGAGCGGCTCGGGCTTCCCTGTGTCTCGGGCGCCGCCGGGGGTGATCCCGCATCGGTCGCGTTCGATGGAATCGTCGCCGCCCAGGCACGCGGCGCCACCATGGTGATCGTGGATACCGCAGGCCGCCTGCACACCCAGGAAGGGCTCATGGGTGAGCTCAAGAAAGTGGTACGTGTGATCGCGCGGAAAGCGCCGGGTGCGCCGCACGAGACGCTGCTGGTGCTCGACGGCACCGTCGGCCAGAATGCGGTGCAGCAGGGAAGGCTTTTCGCGGAGGCGGTCCAGCCGACCGGGCTCATCGTCACCAAGCTCGACGGCACCGCGCGGGGCGGCGCGGTGGTGGCGCTCCGCCGCGAGCTGGCCGTTCCCATCCGATTCCTCGGCACGGGGGAGACGCCCGACGATCTGCAGGTCTTCGACCCGGATCAGTTCGCCGACGAATTGATCGGCGACGAGGACACTTCCGATAGCCCGACCGTCAGCCGATAGCTGATAGCCGATAGCGCTCATGTTGCACCTGGATACCCCCGTAAAATTCCTCAAGGGCATCGGCGAGCGCCGCGCCGAGGCGTTCGAGCGCCTCGGAATCTCGACGGCGCTGGACCTGCTCTGGCACCTCCCCTTCCGCTACATCGACGCGTCGACGGTCACGCCGCTGGTGCGCGCCCGGGTGGGAGACGACATCGCGGCGGTGGGGCGGGTGGTGGCCAAGGGAGTGCTGCCGACGCGCAAGGGCCTGCGGATTTTCCACGCGGTGCTCCGCGACGAGAGCGGCGCGCTCGAATGTGTCTGGCCCGGACAGCCGTTTCTCGACCGGACGATCGAGCTGGGACAAACGCTGCTGGTCGCCGGACCGGTCCGGTTCTACCATGGCCGGCAAATGGTGCCGAGAGAATTCATCGTGCTCGCGGATGCCGACGACGAAGGAGTGGCGGGTGGCGAAGAGGGAAGGGTGCTTCCGGTCTATTCTGCCACGGAGGGGCTGAGCCACAAGGTCATTCGCGGGCTCATCGATCGTCATCTCGACGCCCTGATCGCTCTCTGCCGGGAAATTCTGCCCGAAGCGCTTCGCCGCCGTTTCGAGCTTCCCACCCTTCCCGAAGCGCTGCGCGCGGTGCATCGTCCCGCGACGATCGCCGAGGCGGAACAGGGCCGGCGCCGTCTTGCCTTGGACGAGCTGCTCGATCTGCAGCTCATGCTGGGCCGGGCCCGCTACCTCGCCAAGCGGGGCCGCGTCGGAGTCCAGTTCGAGGTAAAGCGGCGGCTCACCACCGCGTTGCGCGAAGCACTGCCCTGGACCCTTACCGGCGATCAGCGCCAGTCGCTCCGGGAAATCACCGCGGACATGACCGCGCCGGACCGGATGCACCGTCTGCTCATGGGTGATGTCGGCAGCGGCAAAACGGTGGTCGCGCTGTTCGCGATGCTCCTCGCGGTGGAGAACGACTACCAGGCCGCCTTGATGGCGCCGACCGAGCTTCTCGCCGAGCAGCACCAGGCGACGCTTTCCCGCCTGCTGGCGCCGCTGGGCATGGTGCCCGATCTCCTCCTCGGACGGCTCAACGCGGGCGACAAGGCGGCGGTCCGCGAACGGCTCCGGAGTGGTGCGGCCCAGGTCATCGTCGGCACCCACGCCCTGATGCAGGAGCAGGTTGCCTTCCGTCGGCTGGGTCTCGTGGTGATCGACGAGCAGCACCGCTTTGGGGTGGAGCAGCGGGCTGCGCTCATCGGGAAGGGCGCCTCACCCGACGTGCTGCTCCTCACGGCGACGCCGATTCCGCGTTCCCTGGCGCTTACCCGGTATGGCGATCTGGACATGTCGGTGCTCAGGGAAAAGCCGCCGGGCCGGGGAGAGGTCCGTACCGCGGTGCGAAGCTCCCGGCAGCGCGAGCGGGTGCTCGATTTTCTCCGGGAGCAGTGTCTGGCGGGGCGACAGGGGTATGTCGTGCTGCCGGTGATCGACGAGACCGAAAAGAGCGACCTGCGCGCTGCCACGACGATGGCCGACGCACTGCGGGAACGGTGGCCCGACCTCTCGGTCGGTCTGGTACATGGTCGGCTCAAGCCCGACGAGCGCGACCTGGTCATGCAGGCGTTCCGCGAGGGGACGGTGCAGGTGCTGGTGGCCACGACGGTCATCGAAGTGGGGATCGACGTACCGAACGCGACCGTGATGGTGATCGAGCACCCGGAACGCTTCGGGCTGGCGCAGCTGCACCAGCTCCGCGGACGAATCGGAAGGGGCGCGGCGGAGAGCCATTGCGTGCTGATGGCGGAGCGCTCGTCGGGACGTCTCGCCGCGTTTGCCGCGACGACCGATGGCTTCCGCATCGCGGAGCTGGATCTCGAAGAGCGCCGCCAGGGCGACCTCCTCGGCCAGCGCCAATCGGGCGACGCCGATATCCGGGTGGCGCGATTCCCCGATGACAACGACCTGTTGATGGTCGCCCGGGAAATGGCGCACGACGTGCTGGCGCAGGATCCCGGGCTGGAGCGGGCCCAACATGCGCCGCTCAAATCCCGCGCGCTGCTTCGCTATCCGCGGGCCGAGGCGCTGTTCCGGGTGGGCTAGCCCTCGAGCCGAAAGGCGCCGGCTTGCGCCGACAGCCGCTCCGCGGTTGCCGCCAGCGAGGTGGCGGTGGCGACCACCTCTTCGGTGCTGGCGCTCTGCTCCTCGGCCGAAGCCGCCACTTCCTGCATTGCGGCGGCAAAGACTTCGGTGCCATGAGACAAGGCGCCGAGCCGGCGGGTCGTGTCCCCGACCACCCCGCTCGACGAAAGGGAGGCCTGCTCGATCGAGGTGGTCCAGGCTTCGGTGTCGGCGACCGCCGCCTCCACCTGGCCGAACGACTCGAGGCCATGGTGGGTGGCTGCGCGAACGCTGGCGACCGCCGCCGCCGAGCGCGCGCTCGATGTGCGCGACTCCTCCACTTTGGTCAGGAGCGCGGCCACGACCTTCTCGGTCCGTTCTGCGGCCTCCGAGGAGCCGTCGGCGAGTCGCTGTACCTCCTTGGCGACGACGGCAAAGCCGGCGCCCTGCTGCCCTGCGCGGGACGCTTCCATTGACGCGCTGAACGCGAGCAGCTTCGACTGGCGCGCCAGATACTGAACCAGCTCGACGAACTCGCGGATTTCCTGGGAGGCCGAGGTGAGCGCTTCCGCCGCGGCAACACCCCGGCGCGCCTCCTCCACCAGCGCTTCGAGCTCCCGCCCGCTCGCATCGAGGCGCTCCCGATTTTCGCGGGCCAGTGCGCGCAAGCGCTGGTTCCGCTCCACTCCCTGGCTCGCACCGGTGGCGAGCGAGGTGGAGAGCTCGACCATCCTGTTCGAGTCCGCCGCCATCTCCTGAATCGTTCTGGCCATCTCCGCCGCCTGCCGGGACAGGTCCACGGCGGTCCCGGCCATTACCTGCGAGGAGCTCGCCATCTCCTCGGAGCTCGCCGTCAAGTCGAGCGCCATCGCCGCGGTTTCGGACGCGGAGCTCTTGATGGCGACCGTCAGCGCCCGGAGCCCGTCGATCATCGCACCGGTCGCCCGGCTCAGCCGCCCGATCTCGTCATCGGCGGTGGACGCCGCCAGCCGCACCGACAGATCGCCTCCGGCCACCGATTCCGCCGCGAGGGCCAGTGCCGCCGCGGGAGCCGCGATGCGGCGGGTCATGAAGGTGTTCATCGCGGCCAGCGCGCCGAGCAACAGGAGAAACACCGCCACCGCCCCGAGGCCCAGGAGCAGGTTCGCGCGCCGGAGGTCGGCGAGCACCGACGCTTCGGGCGTGTGGGCAACCACTCGCCACGCACCGGCGTTGGTCATCTGCACCGCGGCGCGCTGAGTCGAACCGGCATGGTATCGCACGACGCGCTCGACCGCGGTGGGCGGCACCTCGCGGTGGCCCGGGAGCGGCTTGAGATCGGGCTCGGCCGCCGAGCTGGCGATGACTCGCCCCCCGCTGTCGATGAGCTCGACCGCGATCAGCCCGCTGGTGGCCGCGGCGCGCACCGCATTCTGGAGTGCCGACAATCCATAGACGACCTTGAGTACGCCGAGCGCCGCGGTGCGGTCGCCCTCGCGCACGGCGCTCGCCACCGAGATGGACACCCGCCGGGCCGATTCATCGTACGCCGCCTCGGCACGGCTCATCCCGCTCCGCATCGCGTTCTGCCACCACGCCTCGTCGCTCTGCACGAAGTCGGAGGTGCGATCGGTGGTGATGGCATTGAATCCGTGGGTGTCGGTGAGGAGCACTTCGGCCAGGTCCAGGGATGCGGCCCGATCGAGCAGGAAGCGGCGGGTCCGCGGATCCACGTCCAGCGTGCGGGTGGATTCGAAGCGGCGCTCGGCTGTTTCGAGGGGCTCGCCCACGAGGCCCAGGCGCGTCGCCTGCACGCTCCCTGCCCGCGCCGCATCCACCACCGACGGCAGTGTAGCCAGCAACCCGACCTGTCGTTCCCGTTCCGCCACCGCGCCCTCGATCACCAGGGCTGCCTGCTCGGCCGCCTGGAGCACTGCGGTGTCCGACAGCCGGAGCACCCGATCCCGGAGCAGCCGGCTCCCTGCCCACGCCAGGGCGGCCAGGAGCAGGAAGAGCGTCGCGGCGGTCGTGCGAACCAGGCGGCGGCTGAGCGAGCTGGTGGAGGCCGGGGCGGGAGATTTCATCGGGCACTCCGCTGGTGGACGTCGTCGATCCGCTGGCTGGGGCGAGGTTCAGGATGAGGTCGACCACGTATTCGCCAAACCCATCCGTGCTTGCCATCGGCGCAATCTGTGGGCTTCCCGGACCAGCACACGGAACCTGCTGCCGCCGGACTGCGCAAAACGTCGTGAGCCTTTCGGCACTCAGCGCGGCGCTCGCCACCCCCGCGACACGCCGGCTCCGAACAGCGCGCCCACGCCGGCCAGCGCGCAGCTTGCGATCGGGATCAGCGGCGTATGCATGTTGGAGAGGGTGATGGGAATTGCCACGGCGAATCCGAGGAGGCCGCCGAGAAAGGCCCCTGTGCTCTCCGCCCTGGGCACCCAGCCGAGCCGCCTTCCGGCGGCGACGGCCATCACCAATCCGAGCACGCCTCCGAGTATCGCACCCCACCGCAACCCCGACCGGCCTCCGGCGTTCCCGAGGATCGAGCCGCCCGCCGCGCCGAAGCCGGTCGCCAGCCAGAAGAGAAACAGGGTGGGGAAGGCTTTCATTGAGCCAGCCAGTGTCCGAAGAAATCGAGCAGCACATCCAGCCGCCGGGGACGGTCCATGGCGCACGAGATGGGCATGAGTCCGGAGTGATCGTGGTCAGTGGCCTGCGATGCGACGGGAATCTAGTGGCCAAACCCGTCCTCGCAATCGGAAGCACCCTTGCGAATCAGGGTCCGTCACGGGATGATACCCGCCTGATGATCACTCGCGCCGGAATGGCCACGGTGGGGCTCGGCACGGCGCTGGTGGCGGCCGCCTATGGCTCGGCGTTTCTGCCGGGCGGGGCGCCGCGCTGGGCGGCGTGGTTCATGATCGTCGGCATTGCGCTCCTGTCGGTCGGGCTCATGTTCCTGGGCGCTGCACGGCGGGGGCGCCCGCTTGGCCTCCTGCTCTCGGCGCTCGCATTCACCTTCGTCGTCCTGGTCGCAGGATTCGGTTTCGCGCTGGTGCTCCCGGCGACCGGACCGGCGGGCGTGCGTCTGTGGGGCGGGCTCCCGATTCGTGCCGCGGTGGTGCTCTATGGCATTGGCCTCCTTCCCGGCCTCGTCCTTCCACTCGTCTACGCGCGCACCTTTGCGACGCTGACCCTCGATCAGGAGGATGTCGACCGGATCCGCGCCGCGCGACCGGACCCCCGGTCACCTCCGGCGGGAGGTGACCTCTGATCCTGACCGCGCTCCAGACCACGGCACTTCCCACCGTCGCGGCGCCGGAAGTCATTGGGGTGATGCTGCTCTATGGCGCGGCGGTCGGCGCCATCGCGGTCTGGGCCAGCCGGCGGACTCGTACGGTGAAGGATTTCTTTGTCGCCGGCGAGGGGATCGGCCTCTGGACGCTCGGGCTCGCCGCGATGTCCGCGACGCTTTCGGGGTTCGCCTTCATTGGCGGACCGGGGTTGGTGTATGCCCTCGGCCTGGGCGCGGTCTTCATCATTCTTCCCGCGTCGCTCACCAATACGATGGGGGCCTGGGTCCTCGCCAAGCGAATGCGGCTGCTGGGCGAATCGCGCGGCCTCATGACCGTTCCCGATGCCATCGGCGCACGCTATCGCTCCCGCACCGCCCAGGGCCTCGCCGGGATCGCCATCCTGATCGCCATCGTCGGCTACATGGCGACCAACGTGCTCGCGCTCGGGCTCGTGGTGGATGCCGTCTTCGGGACCGGGCGCACCACGGGAATCTGGATCGGCCTGGGCGTCGTGGTGGCGTATTCGGCCGCGGGGGGCATGCTCGCCGGCGTCTACACCGACCTGTTCCAGGGCGCGGTGATGGCACTCGCGTCGAGCCTGGTCTTCGGGTATGCGCTGCGGGCCGGGGGCGGGTTAGGGGGGATGTCCCGGACGATCCTTGCCGCGGATCCGGGATTTCTCGAGCCGTGGGGCAAGGTACCGCCGCTCGCCGCGCTCTCGTTCTTTTTCGTGTTCGGGCTGGGTGCCCTCGGCCAGCCGCACGTGATCCACAAATTCTACATGCTGCGCGATCCCCTCAGACTCAAGTGGTACCCGGCGATCATGACCGGGGCGATGACGCTCACCCTGCTCCTCTATTTCGGCGTGGGCATCGCGATGAAGGCCAGGGTGGCGGGCGGTGCGCTCGCGCCGCTCGTCCGGCCCGATGATGCGACGCCGCAATTCCTGCTCTCCTCCACGCCGATGCTGCTGGCGGGTCTCGTCTTCGCGGGCGTCGCCGCCGCGATCATGAGCACCGTGAACTCCTTCATCAATGTGGCCGCCGCGGTCGTCACCCACGACCTCCCGATCGCGCTGGGTCGCGAGCTCCGGGACGAGCTCCGCTGGGGGCGGGTCTCTACGGTGATCATCTCCGTGCTGTCCGCGCTGGTCGCCCAGCTCTCCGGTACCCTGGTGGCGTTCCTGGGGATCTTCGGCTGGGGGCTCTTTGCCTCGACGCTGGTCCCCGCGCTCGCGGTCGGGCTCAACTGGCCGGGGGCGACGCGGGCGGGCGCGATCGCCTCCATCACGACGGGACTTGTCACCACGCTCGGGTTCGAGACCGCGGCCTATTTCAAGCTGCTGACCATTCCCGCCGGGGTCACGGTCTCGGGACTCTCGCTGCTCCTCTCCCTGCTCGTGTTCCTCGTCGTCTCCCTGCTCACCCGGACGCAGGCGGACGACATCGATCCGGACATCCGCCTCGTGATGGAGACCTGACGATGGCCTATGCAAGCCTGGCGGTGGGGCGGTTCGCGGAGCTGGCGCACACCGTCTCCGACCGGGACATCCGGGGATACGCGGAGATCACCGGAGACCGGAATCCGGCGCACCTCGATGACGAGTGGGCGGCGAGGAGCCGGTTTGGAGGACGGATTGCCCACGGCATGCTGACCGCGGGTTTCATTTCGGCGGTGCTGGGAATGGAGCTGCCCGGTGCGGGCGCGATCTATCTCTCGCAGACGCTCCGGTTCCGGAAGCCGGTGCGGATCGGAGACCGGATTACCGCTCGCGTGGAAGTGCTCGAGCTCTTTCCTGCCCTGAAGCGGGTGCGGATGGCGACGCGATGTACCAATCAGGCCGGCGAGGTGGTCCTCGATGGCGAGGCGCTGCTGCTCGTGGACGATGTCGGCTAGGTCTTGCCGTCCGGCTTGAACACCTCCACGGCGAGGGTGAAGGTGCGCTGCTCCGCAGGCTGCAGCGCACCCACGCCGACGACCTTCCGATCCACTTCTTCGCCCTTCTCGTTCCGGATCGAGACCATGACCGAGTATTCCCACGGCTCCCCGACCGGAGGATGCTTGATCGTGCCCTCGACCCGCAGCGGCACCAGCGAGGGCTCTGCCCGCCTGGCGGCGCCGGGGTCGAAGCGCAGATGGTGCTTGCACGACGGGCAGACCGACGCACTCTCGAGAATGATCGCCCTGCAATGGGGACAGCTGCGCGTGGTTCCCGGAGGTCCCTGGCGCGCGGTGCTCATGTGGCGGAGCCGGTCTCCATCCTGAGCTCGGGGTGACGCGCAACCTTCTCTTCCCAGCCGAATTCGACCTGGCCCCGCATGCGGGAACCCGCCGCGACGGTCAGGGACCCGGCCTTGAGGTTCCCGTTCAGGACGCCGGTGTCGAGCAGCTCGACGCGCTGGGCGCCGTCGACGTTGCCTTCCAGCTCGCCGCCGATCACCACGGCCGCGGCGCGCACCCCGCCGGTCACCTTGGCACCCGCTTCGATGGTGAGGTTGCCCTGGACGTGCACATCGCCCTGGAAGCGGCCCGCGATCCTGATGTGTCCGGCGCCTTCGATCTTCCCTTCGATCGTGAGCCCGGCGGCGATGGTGGATTCCTTGCCGTCATTCATCGCGGCGCGGCGGGGCGTGTCGAAGCTGGACGGGAGTTCGGTGCGCATATCGGAATCCTTCCTCGGTGCTTCGGGCACCGGAGGGGCTGCGTCTTTCCGGGGGGCGATTTGTTCCTTCCAGATGGCCATGGCTCGCACTCGCTGTTGGGTGTGACGAGAGATCGGAGATCAGTGCCGAGGAAACTGGGATCGGTCCCCGGAAGATAGGCCGGGGGTGGGCCTGGGGGAAACACGGCCGGTTTCAGGCCACTTCAGGACGACCCCGGTGCGTGCTGGGTGGGGTGGGTACCGGTGGTGAATTCCGGATACAGCCGCGCGATGCACTCGGGACAGATGCCGTGACTGAAGCCGGTCTCCGATTGCGTGCTGATGTACTCCTCGATCTGACTTCAGTAGCCCCGGTCATCACGAATCTTCTTGCAGGAGGCACAGATCGGGAGCAGCTCTCCCAGCGTTCTGATGTTCGCCACGAGGCTGAAAGTAGCAGCCTCCGGAACGACATGCGCCGGACCAGCGCATCCCAACTGATTGGAGGCGCCGATCCGGCGGTGTCCCGCATTCAGGAAGGCAGACTACGCCGTCGCGAGCTGGCCTTCCTGCTGCTGGGTCGCTTCGGCCCGGAACTCGAAATGGCTGGCCTGCACGGTTTCGAAATCGCGCGCCGTTTTGAGCCGGGTGATCCGCCGTCCAAAAATATCGACTCGGCGCACGGTCACGCCGGGGAAAATCGGCGACACGTCGTACCACACACCGGCGCTCAGGCGCGGATACCGCAAACTGTGCTCGGGCTTCAGACGGGCTTGCATGTCGCGCATTGGTCAGCCTCTCGGCGCAGGGAATCGCAGGGATTGCTAGTATCAGCAGAGGACCGGAAGACCGCAAGATTCGAATAAGCCGACAGTGTCCAGTTTTTTGGCGATGCCGTGAGCGTTTCAGCACCCCTTGAGGATCGTTGACCGCTCCTGTGCCCGGGGCTACAATCCTGCCTCGTTTCGTGGCCTTCTCTTCATCTACGAGCCCCGCCGATGGCGTCCGTCTATATCAACGAGTTGGGCCGGCACGCCGGTCAGACGGTCACCATCCGTGGCTGGGTCGTCACCACTCGATCCAGCGGGAGAATCGCCTTCCTGGTCGTGCGCGACGGGACCGGATATCTCCAGGCCATCCTCGCGAAGAAGGAGGTCCCGGAAGCGGTCTGGAATGCCTTCGGCACCCTCACACACGAGACGTCGGTCACGGTAACCGGGGTGGTGCGCGAGGACGCCCGCTCCCCGGGCGGCTTCGAGATTACGGCCACAGACGTCCAGATCCTGGGACCGTCTCCCGACTTTCCGATCACCCCCAAGGAGCACGGCACCCAGTTCCTCTTCGAGCACCGTCACCTCTGGCTCCGCAGCAAGCGGCAGGTCGCGATCGCCAGGGTTCGTCACGTGGTGATCCAGGCGATCCACGATTTCTTCGACCAGCGCGGCTTTACCCATGTGGACACGCCGATTCTCACCGGCTCCATCGGCGAGGCGGCGGGGGAGCTGTTCGCCACCGATTATTTCGACCTGGGCAAAGCCTACCTCGCGCAGACCGGCCAGCTCTACGGCGAGGCGGCCGCCGCCGCCCTGGGCAAGATCTATTGCTTCGGCCCGACCTTTCGCGCCGAGAAATCGAAGACCCGGCGCCACTTGACCGAATTCTGGATGGTGGAGCCGGAGGTGGCGTTCAACGACTCCGAGGACAACATGCGGCTGCAGGAAGACTTCGTGAGCTTCCTGGTGGCTCGCGCGCTGGAGCGGGCTGCGGAGCCGCTCAAGGAGCTGGAGCGCGATACGGCCCGGCTGGCCAGGGTGGTCGCGCCGTTTCCGCGAATCAGCTATTCCGACGCCATCGTCCGGCTCAATGCGCTCGGCAGCGACATCGCCTGGGGCCGGGACCTCGGCGGGGATGACGAGACGCTGTTGTCCCAAGACTCCGACAAGCCGGTGTTCGTGATGAACTATCCGAAGGAAGTGAAGGCATTCTACATGAAGGAGAATCCCGACGATCCGCGCACGATCCTCGGGAACGATTGCATCGCCCCCGAGGGCTACGGCGAGATCATCGGCGGCTCACAGCGCGAGGACGATCACGACAAACTGCTCGCGCGGATCGTCGCCCAGGGGCTCGATCCGGCATCCTACAAATGGTATCTCGACCTCCGGAAGTACGGCACCTTCGTGCATTCGGGGTTCGGCCTGGGGGTCGAGCGGACGGTCGCGTGGATCTGCGGGATCCCGCATATCCGGGAGGCGATTGCGTTTCCGAGGCAGATTCATCGGTTGTACCCGTGAGCAGCGTCTCCAGCCTTCAGCCGGCAGCCCTCAGTCCGCTGCTCTGCCTCCTGACCGGTCTGATCGCTCCGACGCCTGTCCAGGCTCAAGGCACCCTCCCCGAAATCATGCTTCGGCCCGGATTGGTCATCACGACATCGGTGCGCATCCGCCCGGGCGGTTACCGGTTTCCCGCGCCGGCGTCGCTGGACTCCGCGGTCATCACCATCCGGGGCAGCGATATCACGGTGGATTTTCAGTACGCGATGCTCCTGGGTACCGAGCCGGGCGCCGATCCCGATCGAGGCCAGGGAGTCGCCATCCGGATCGAGGGCGGGAGCAATGTGCAGCTCACCCATGCGCGGGTCCGCGGGTACAAGATCGGGATTCTGGCGCGGGACGTTCGCGGGCTCACGCTCCTGGAGAATGTCGCCAGCCACAATTGGAAGCCCCGGCTGCACAGCCTGATCGAGCACGAGAGTCTGGTGGATTGGCTTTCCTATCATCAGAATGACAAGGACGAGTGGTATCGCTACGGCGCGGCGATCTATCTCTCCGGCGTTCGGGGCGGAGAAATCCGGGGAAATTCCGCCGAGCAGGGGATGAATGGTCTCCTGATGACCCGGAGCGACTCGGTACGAGTGCAGGACAACACCTTCTCCTTCAATTCCGGCCTCGGCATCGGGCTCTATCGCTCCAGCGACAATCGCATCGTCAACAACCGGCTCGAATTCAATGTGCGGGGGTACAGTCACGGCTTTTATCGCCGGGGCCAGGATTCCGCCGCGCTGCTGATCTACGAGCAGAGCAATCGGAACCTGGTTGCCTGGAATACCGCGACGCACGGCGGCGATGGCCTGTTCCTCTGGGCCGGGCAGACCACGATGGACTCCGGGGCCGGCGGCGCCAACGACAACGTGTTCTACGCGAACGATTTCAGCTGGGCCCCGACCAACGCGATGGAGGCCACCTTCAGCCGGAACAGCTTCCTCGCCAATCGGGCGATGGGGAGCGACTACGGACTCTGGGGCGGCTACAGCTTCGAATCGAAGGTGATCGGGAACTGTTTCGGGAAGAATCGCTTCGGCATTGCCATCGAGCACGGGCAGGACAATCTGATCGCCGCCAACCGGTTCGACGGGGATTCGCTCGGGATTCGCCTGTGGGGAGACAGTATTCAACCTTCCGATTGGGGCTATCCCAAGCACCGGGACACTCGGAGCAGGGACTACCGGATCGAGAAGAATGTCTTCGCCGGGAACCGGATCACCGTGCAGGCCGCCAACACCTCCGGGGTGCGTGTGGCCGCCAACGACTCGCTCCCCACCGCGCGCGCCGATTGCCGGATGGGGGTGCTTCCCCAGGAGTTCGCAGCGCTTCGGCCGGTCTTCCCGGGGGGCAGCGATCGCACGCCCCTCAGTCTCCTCGCTGAGCGGGATCGTTCGGCGATGATCGTGGATGAATGGGGGCCGTTCGACTGGAGGTCTCCCAAGCTCTGGCCGGTCGACAGCACGCGCGCGATGCCGCTTCGCCTCGCGGTACTCGGCCCGGCCGGCAATTGGCGGTCGATCGAGCAGCGGGGCGTGGCCGCGCTGTCGAAGCAGTCGGGAACGGTGGGCGACACGCTCATCGTCACCCCGCAGAATCCGGGAGATTGGGAGGTGTCGCTCGAGTATACCGGCCGCCCCACCATCTCCCCTCACGGCGAAGAACGGGGGCCTGGGACACCGTATCGGTTCAAGTTCGGGCGATTCGAGCCGGCGATGATGTGGAATCTCCGATTCTACTCCTGGAAGGACAGCACCGAGCTCGCCGCGTTCACGAGGCTCCCGCCGATTCTCGAGCGCACGGCGACCCGGCTCGATTACCAGTGGTACCGGCCTCAGATTCCCGGATTACCTCGGGACAACTGGGCGCTGGAGGCCACGAGTACGCTGGTGCTTGGACCGGGCGAGTACGTCCTTCAAACCATCAGTGATGACGGCATTCGCGTCTTCGTGGATGGCAAGTTGGTGATCGACCGGTGGACGGTCCATGAATCGACGGTCGACACCGCGCGCATCGGTCCCGGGCGGCACGATCTCCGGGTCGAATTCTTTCAAGGAGACGGCTGGACAGAGTTGAGAGTAGAAATCCTGCGAAGATCGTGACGCTGAGGGAGCGCCCCGAACTGTGGGATCCACAGATTACACAGATTCCACCGATTACAAACAGCACAAAAACAGCAACAACTTCTGTGGGGTCTGTTCCGGCAGAGTAATCTGTGCAATCTGTGCAATCTGTGGATTCAGTTGTCGGCGTGGGAATCGAGACGTGGGATTGAGATGGGCCGCTTCGCTGCGCTCAGCGTGACAAACGGCTCACCTCTCACCTCTCACCTCTCACTGCTGTTTCGCTTCTTCCCAGAGCCCATCAAGGACTGCCAGCCCCGCGCCGTGCATCTCGATGCCGCGCGCCGCGGCCAGCCGCTCGACGATCCGGAACCTTTCCGTGAAGCGCGCATTGGCCCGATCGAGCGCCGGCCCCGGATGCACCCCGGTCTTTCGCGCGAGATTCACCACCGAAAAGAGCAGATCGCCGATCTCGTGATCGAGCCGGTCGGCGGTGGTCTCCGATTCGACCTCGGCCAGCTCCTCCCGCACTTTGGCCGCCGGGCCGGTCGCATTGGGCCAGTCGAACCCCACCCCCGCCGCACGCTCCTGTAACCGATAGGCCATCAGCAGGTCGGGCAGCGTCGGCGGCAGGCCTTCGAGCACTCCACCGGTTCGCTCGCGCCGCTTGAGCGCTTCCCACTTTTCCCGGGGCCCGAGCTCGAAGAGGTGGGGATGTCGCCGCTTCATCTTGTCTTCGAGGTCGCCGGCGACGTCGTCCTGAGTGAATTCCCCGAGCTCCTCACCCAGCACCAGCTGCCAGGCGAGATGCAGGAGCAGGTCGGCCACCTCGTGGCGGATGGCGGCAGCCTCGCCGCCCGCCAGCGCATGGTCGAGCTCGTGCACCTCCTCGATGAGGTAGGGTCGCAGCGTATCGCGAGTCTGAACCCGGTCCCAGGAACACCGATTCCGCAGGTCCCTGACCATCGCCATCGCGCGTCCAAGCGCTGAATTGTCTTGCATTTAGCCTCCAGGGCCGGTATTCTATCCGGTGCCGTGACCAAGTCAAATCCGCCCGCCCGGGACAGGGCCTGGCTCGAGGTGGACCTCGCGGCCCTGCGACGCAACGCCCGCCGTTTCCAGGAGCTGATCGCCGCCCCGCTCCTCCCGATGGTCAAAGCCAATGCCTATGGCCTCGGTGCGGTCGCCGTCGCCAGGGCGCTCGAATCGGTGAACCCCTGGGGCTACGGCGTCGCCACCGCCGATGAGGGCGCGGCACTGCGCGAGGCCGGTATTTCCCGGCCGATTCTGGTCTTCACGCCGCTGCGGCCCGCCGCCATCGACTTCCTGATGCATCATCGGCTCATCCCGGTCATCGGCGATCTCGAGGCACTCGACGCCTGGCTGTCCGGCGGTGGTGGGGCGTTTCACGTGGAGATCGACACCGGAATGAGCCGGTCGGGATTTCGCTGGCATGACGAGACGCTGATCGGGGCGTTGGGTCATCGCCTCGCGTCAGCGTCCGGCTTCCAGGGGATTTTCACCCATTTTCACTCCGCCGATTCCGACCCTGCCGCGACGGTGGAGCAGGCGGACCGCTTCGAGGAGGTGCTGGGTGCGCTCGGTTCCCGGCCGAGTCTCGTTCATCTGAGCGCGAGCGCCGGGGCACAATGGGGCGCGGAGTACGGCATCGATCTGGCCAGGCCGGGCATCTACCTCTACGGCGGCAGGGCGGGAACGCTCCAGCCGGAACCGGTCGCCAGGCTCTGTGCGCGGGTGGTCGCCCTGCGGCGTCTCAGGCCGGGCGACACGGTGAGCTACGGCGCACTGGCCACAGTCGAAACCGCCACCACCATCGCGACGCTCGCCATCGGATATGGCGACGGAGTGCCCCGCTCCCTCGGGAGCCACGGGATGATCGAGATCAACCGCATGGTCGTGCCCCTCGTCGGGCGGGTGACGATGGACATGATCATGGTGGATGTCGATGACCGCGCCGTCGCGCTGGGCGACGTGGCCACCATTTTCGGGGGACTGGTCGCGCTCGACGACCAGGCCGGGTTCGCCGGCACGAACTCCTACGAGCTGCTGACCGCCATTTCGCCGAGAGTTGCCCGGCGCTACCAGGACGAAACATGAATCCGCATTTCGCTTCTCTCGTGCTCGGGCTCGCCCAGCAGGCCGAATCGGCGCTGCAGGGAAATCTTCCTCCCGGCGCGGAGCAGCTGGGCGGGCAGGCCAATGCACGACAGATCGCGCAGACGCTGATCGATACCCTCGGCATGCTGGAGACCAAAACCAGGGGGCAGCTCGATCCCGACGAGCAGCAGCTCCTGACCCAGGCGCTCACCGCCCTTCGCATCCGGTTCGTACAGAGCGGGAGTCATTGAGTTGACCCGGCGCGGCGCGATCATCGTGCTGGATGGTCTCGGTATCGGCGAGGCCCACGACTCCGCCGCCTACGGCGACACGGGAAGCAACACGCTGGGCAACGTCTTGTCGCGCGCTCCCGGTATTTCGCTGCCCAACTTGACGAAGTTCGGCCTGGGCAACTGTGCCCCAATCCCCATCCTCCCATCCTCCCAACCACTGGCAGCAACAGGTACCGCGCAGCCGAGCAGCGCCGGGAAGGACAGCACCACCGGCCACTGGGAGCTCTGCGGCGTCGTGCTCGAGCAGCCATTTCCGACCTACCCGCAGGGCTTCCCGCGCGAAGTGGTCGAGGAATTCACCCGGCGCACCGGCCGCGGGGTGCTCGGCAATCACGCCGCCTCCGGCACGGCGGTCATCGATCGGTACGGCAGCGAGCACCAGGCGAGCGGCAAGTGGATCGTGTATACCTCGGCCGACAGCGTCTTCCAGATCGCGGCACACGAAGAGACCGTCCCGCTGCAGGAGCTGTACGCCGCCTCGGCCATCGCGAGGGAGATCCTCCGCCCACCCCATGGTGTGTCCCGCGTGATCGCGCGGCCGTTCCACGGGCTTCCCGGAGCCTACGCCCGGACGCCGAACCGGAAGGACTTCAGTCTGCCACCGGCCGGCCGCACCCTCCTCGACGAGGCGGAGGCCGCCGGGATCCCCCGTCTCGGCGTGGGCAAAGTGGACGACCTCTTTGCGGGGCGGGGGATTACGAGTACACACACCGCGACCAATGCGGATGCGTATCGGCTGATCCGTGAAGGGCTCTTGGCGGATGGCTGGGGGCTGCTTCTGGCCAACGTCATCGAGTTCGACCAGAGCTGGGGCCACCGGAATGACGTCCCGGGATTCCTCGCCGGACTGGAGGAGCTGGACCGGGCGCTTCCCGGCCTCCTCGAAGGGGCCCAAGCGGAAGACCTGATTATCTTTACAGCAGACCACGGGAACGATCCGACCACCCCTTCGACCGACCACGCGAGGGAGCAGGTTCCGGTTCTCGTGTACGGGCCGCGAGTGCGCGCCGTCTCCGTCGGGGAACGGCAGACCTTTGCCGATATCGGGCAGACGGTCGCCGAGTTCCTGGGAGTGGCCCCACTCGCGGCCGGTACGTCTTTCCTCCGCGAGGTTTGGGGTGGCTGATCGCCTGATCGAGGCGGCGCGCGCCGCACAGCAACACGCGCACTGCCCCTACTCGCATTACCGGGTGGGGGCGGCGCTCG